>ENA-UOYA01000160-UOYA01000160.1-activated-sludge-metagenome-genome-assembly--contig:-NODE-160-length-95381-cov-7.404150_pt1 | contig 95381 bp, 91 predicted proteins | sample MGYA00238163_ERZ764804 | MGnify/ENA primary metagenome ERZ764804 (study PRJEB28919, sample SAMN05720223) | activated sludge metagenome | isolation source: Anaerobic digester | place: Hong Kong...
CCACTAGATGGATGGCTGCGGACAACTCTTCCAGTGGTGCGCTGATCCTTTTTCCCAGTACCAGGCCCAGCACGAAAGCAAATAATCCCATAAATAAAGCCAAAATGCCTGTACTGATTGTAAGCTTGTTGATAAAATCGTTTTCCAAGGATGCCAGACCAGCCCCCAGCGGGCTCACGATATACAAAGTCCCTTGCTGCTCATTATCGGCCAATATCATTGCGGAACTGGCATCAGTCAGATCAATATCAGCCTTTTTGCCTGTCAGCGTTCCACTGCTGTCAGCCACTACCATACCATTAAGATCGGTTACGATCACGCGCTGACCCAGTTTGGATCTCATCGGCATCATACCTGCTCCCCGGCGCTTGCCCATACCGTTCCCCATAATGCTTCCCGACATATTGGATTCAAGGTATTGCTGCAGACCCTCCGGTCCGTTTAGTTCATAATACTCACTTACAATGGGCAGCCATTGGTCCAGGGTCGCCTGATCATAGCGCTGGATATAGTCGGCAAACTGCTGCCGTGTGATGAGCAGCATAAAAGATGTCGCAAGGATGACCGATAATACTGATAAAACAATTAGTGCAGCGGTAATTTTTTTCGCCAATGCCGATTTTGTCATCTGATCATTCTCCTGCGGTCAATTTATAGCCAATACCGTAAACGGTTTTAATACTTACCTGACCGTTATCTGCTGCCTCCATTTTGTGCCGGATGTTGCTGATATGTGTATCGATGGTCCTTTCATAACCTTCATACATATCTCCGAATACCCGTTCCAAAATATACAATCGGGAAAAAACCTGGCCCGGATTCCCGGCCAGCAGCATCAGGATCTTAAATTCGCTGGCAGTAAGCTTTAGCAGTACATCTCCTATAAATACCTCCATTCGCTCCGGGTCAAGACGGAGATCATGAAAACTGATCAATGCGCTTGGCTCCTGGGGACGGCTGCGGCGCAGGACTGCTTTTATGCGGGCACTTAGTTCCCTCGGAGAAAAAGGCTTGGTGATATAGTCATCCGCCCCCAGTTCCAGTCCCAACAATTTATCTACTTCATCCGCCCGGGCAGTAAGTACGATCACGGGAGTGTCATGCTTTTGTCTTATTTTCTTCAGCACTTCCCAGCCGGATAACCCAGGCAGCATGAGGTCCAGGACCAGCAGATCCGGTTGGAGTTCCTGCCAGTAATGGATCGCTTCCAGTCCATCAGCCGCCAGGGCTACTTTATAACCTTCCTGTTTGAGGTGTTGGGCAGTCATGTCCCGAAGCTTCTTTTCATCTTCAGCCAGCAAAATAACGGTTTCCATAAAGCGCTGACTCCTTTGCTGCTAATTTGAATACCCGGTTTTTTTGTACATATCATTAGTATATCACTGGGTACAGACTCTTTATAACAAACGAAGGTGCCCGTCGGGCACCTTCTAAATATCGATTACAAGTTTGTATTATACGGACAGTTGGCTTGATTTCCATTCATTCCTCTGCCCATTCCCCGGCCTTGTCCCTGGCCTGGGCCTTGACCTGAACAGGCTCCCTGACAGCAGCCCATTCCTTGTCCAATTTTATTGCCCTGGGCAGGGCCGACGGTGGTTCTTTCAATATTGGTTTTGACTCTTTCCTGCATGTTCGTCAGACAATTTTCATATTGTTCATCGGTAATTTTCTGATCTGCTTTAAGCTGATCAAGTGCGGCAGTACGCTCTGCAATCACCTTATCGATGACGGTTTGCTCATTGATCCCTTCAGCTTCAGCAATGTCAGCCAAAGACTTTCCTTCCAGCCTCTCAGCCCGAACATCTTCTGTGCTCAAACCAGTCAATTCGGCGACAACATTCAGCGCTGTTTGTGCCCGCTGCTGGCCGGCCATGATCCCCTGGCGCAATAAACCGGCTGGAGAATCTGAGGGGCTGCCCGCAGCCGCCAATGCATTAATGGCCAAGCCGCCTAATAGCAATGAAATTATTAGAATTACTGCTATCATTGATTTTTTCTTCATCATTCTTACCTCCTTGAAATGTTATCCTGGATCTTGAATAGATCATAAAGGATAAGTATCAGAATAATATCAAAAAACTTTTAAGAAATTGTTAAGATTAAATCACTGCCGTTTACTGCTTGATCCCGGTAACCAAAAATACGCTGAAAGAATTGGTACCAGCCTCATTGGTCCTGATCATTTCAGCGGCAGTCACAAAGCGGATATCATTAAACCCTGCCTCTTCAAGGATATGTTGCAGCTCTGCCCGGTCAAAACCATGGTGACAAACGCCGGTATTATCCTGGTGAAAAAGTCCTTTGTCCAAGTCCAGGTCGGCGATGCTCAGATATCCGCCGGGCTTGATCACCTGGAAAAACGCATGGAAAATCGCTTTGATATCCTGGATGTGGTGCAAGGTCATGCTGCTTACGATCAAATCATAAGCTCCTTCCAGGCGGTCACCTGCTTCAAGGTTTAAGAGCTTCGTTTCAATGTTGGTCAATTGCTGTAATTCGATTTTTTCCCGCATGACCTGAAGCATGCCTTCTGAATTGTCAACACCGATTATGGAATCAACCAAAGGCTGTAACTGCAGCGTTAACAGACCGGTCCCACAGCCAAAATCGAGAACCTTCATATCCTCTCGGATGATCCCTGCATTGATGATCGCCTGAGCTACATCATTGGCTAATTCTTTCCTTCCCTGCCCCTGATCCCAATGGGCGGCTGCTTTATTAAAATCCCTCTGGCTACTGTTCACGATCGGCCCTCCTTTATTTACTCTGTTCTTGTATTTGGCTGTACCTCGAATGATCTGCTTCTGTTATTATGTTTATCCGGGGTGTCAACTTTGATTCTTTCCATTTATACCCCTTCAGGGTATTTTTCTCATTATAATTTGTCCGTTCGTGATATGCAATATAAAAGGGCAGGTATTAATACCTGCCCTTTAACTATCAAAAGCACGGACCCACGTGTCCTATCAAGCAACCTTTGATATTTTAGTGTATATCCTTATTTCAATGACAGCTCCAGTCCGGATAAAATGATTTCAGAGTTAAATTTCCCGTCGGTTTCGATCTTTATCTGCTTCACCCCAGCAATGTTGATATCAAATTCCTGCGGAAATACGCCATTTACGATTTCCGGCGAGGTGTAGAGCAGTTTGTCGTCGCCATATATCTTGATTATCGCTGGTTCCTTGGTAAGCTGATCATCAAATGACAAAGCGATTTTCCCTGTTAAACGGGCATAATTCTGATCAAGGGTATATACCCGGTAACCCCATCCGTATCCCATATATCCATTGATGACCAGGCCGGTATCATGGGTGATACCAGTATTGTCCCTGATATTGTATATCATGGATCCGGGCTTTATCAAACCCCAGGAAAGATCCCCGGTCAAGTTGCCTTTAACCTGTTCATGATAAATATCCATGTCCCCCAGATAGAACTTTTTTGCTTCCGGAGGCAGTCCGATATACACACTGTTGGTTTCCCCGTCCCAGGTTATTTTTTTATCAACTGCTTCCGCCACTGCTCTGACCGGAAGATAGGTGGTGCCATTATAAATAAAAGCCTCCACCCGGTTGCCGTTTGAATCTACACTGCTTAGTTTAGACTGATTGACATATACTTTGACACCAGTGTAAATATTGATCTGCTTCTGTATCATATCGGCTGCGGCTGGAAGTATGGACGTACTCAGCAATGCCATCACCGCCATCCCCGCAAAAAAATATCCGACTTTATAATATTTCCTCATCATCCTGCCTCCTATATTTTGATCATCGCATATTATGTACCAACGTATTTTAACTAAACCCATCCCCTCTTTCCATGCTTTATCTTTTCGGTACCTGAATTGATTTCAGGAACCGACCGCTATCTTAAGGTTCCAATTCAACATTTCGCGTCGTTATTCCTTTGTTGTTTGGGTACGAAAAAACACTGCCCTTTTTGGAAGGCAGTGTTAGATTTTCACTAATTATGTGTTATTTTCCTAATTCCTCCGCCAATGCCCGGCTTTTCTCTGAAAGGATCATGGCAAAACCTGCAGCATCTTTGTTTTTGCCTAAAATCAATGATGACGCTAATTCGGCTAAAATATTTTTAATTTCGAAAAACAGCTTGGTTATCATATATATCACCCTCCAGTATCCTGCTGTCAGATCAAATCAAATTTATATATATATTTATTCTAATATATATACACTTTTTTAACAATATACCTTTCGTTTCGTCTGACAAAAAAATGTTTGCAGTTTCCGGGCGATATATGGCTCATGTCAACCATTGAACGCTAATTTTAATCAATTTTCGCCGTAATTTTGGCAGCGATCCCTTTAATATCTGCGGAATCATAACTTTCGATCTGACCCTGGTCAATCGCCTGGTTTAGTTTGGCATCCCAGGGTAATCCGCCTAAATAATCGATACCGTTGTCTTTGGCTACTTTTTCTCCCTGGCTCTCGCCGAATATCTGCAGTTTTTCATGGCAATGACTGCAAATGGCATAACTCATGTTTTCTACCAAACCCAGGATGGGAATTGACATTTTTTTGGCCATATTAATGGTCTTTTTCACTACCATGACTGCCAGTTCCTGGGGTGAAGAAACAATGACGATGCCCTTTACAGGCAAGGTCTGCATGACTGTCAGCGGTACATCACCGGTACCCGGGGGCAGATCTACCACCAGGTAATCCAGTTCCCGCCAGTCGACTTCTCCCCAGAATTGTTTGACAGCACCAGCAAGGACCGGACCTCTCCAGATAACCGGATCGTCTTCATGGGGCAGAAAGAAATTGATGGATATCAATTTGATCCCCAGTTTGGTGGTGGGTGGAATGATACCGTAATCGGATCCCCGCAGCTGGACATCGGCCAATCCGAAGGCACGTGGCTGACTGGGTCCGGTTATATCAGCATCCAGCACCCCGACTTTTTTGCCTTGACGGGCCAGTTCACTGGCGATCAGACCGGTCACTGAAGATTTCCCCACTCCGCCTTTACCACTCATAACAACGATCACGTTTTTGATTTGGTTTAATGAACCGACCAGACTCTTCTCGATCTCAACGGCTCCTCCGCAATCGTTGGGGTCAATATTACATGAACCGCTGGAAGGACAAGTTTTGCATGCATCTGACATGATAGATCCCCTTTCTTATTTGAACATTTTTTATTTGACCTCGATCAATTACTTCACAAATTATTTCCTTATCATTATTATCTGTTTACCTTTTATATTCAACATCTTACTCATTTTTATCCAGCAATAACTGAAAACTCTGCGCGAAATGGTTGTTGTCTTTTCTGGTCCGTTTTTTGGGATTGCCATGCTTTCCGCCTGCCTGTCTGGCTTTGGTGTTCAAATATCTTTGCATTAACAAAATGTCGATATTCGAGTCAGTATAGATCTTCCCACTGGGATTGATGGCAGCAGCGCCTTTGCCCAGCACGAGAGAAGCCAGACCATAATCCTGGGTAACGATTATATCACCGGGTTCTGTCATATTGGTAATGGTAATATCTGCGGCCTGCGACTCCTGGCCTACGATCACCTTTTCGGCATAGCTGCTGTTGATCTGATGATTATAATTACATACCATAATGACTCTTATTTTGTTTTGCTGTGCCAGGTCTTCTATAATTTCCTTGACCGGGCAGGCGTCGGCATCTACGATTATTTTCACACCAGGCTCCAATCTCTGCCTGTTTGGCATTATTCATAGATAAGTAAATCTATTTCTTGCTATTTTAACATAAAATCTGCTCAAACAGGATAATCTCCAAAGCTGGTATGAATTCATCATGTTGTTTTCCGCCGCTATAGTGTAAGCTATTGATATGTCAGTCGTATTATAATCAAGGACGGGGAGCTGGATAGTTTGATCAATGACGAGTTGTTGGCTGCGAAGGCCCTGGGAGGCGACCTTGGCGCTTTCGAGGAATTAGTCAATAGATATAAAAAATCTGTCTTTACCATCGTTTATAGGATTATCGGGCAATATCAGGAAGCAGAAGATATCACCCAGGAAGTCTTTCTGATCGTCTATGAAAAACTATATCAATTTGATGTGGGCAAAAAGTTTGCCCCCTGGATACATAGAATCGCTGTAAATACCACCATAACAGCTTTAAGAAAAAAGAAAAAAGTTGTAAATGTAATGTTTGACGAGACATATATTCAGGATAATGTCACCGGCAGCGATTTGGATGATCCTCAGGTGATTTTTGAGCGCAATGAATTAAGCAGCTTTATTAATGAAGTGATCATGGAACTGCCGGAAAACTACCGGATCATCATCGCGCTGCGTTACCAGATGGATTACAGTAATGGAGAAATCGCTGAGGTTCTGGGCATAAGCAAGGAAAATGTTGAGGTCAAGGTCCATCGGGCCAGAAAAGCGATGCGCAATCTTTATATGAAAAAACTGGTGCAAAGGGGGATGCCGCATGAATTGCCAGCAAGCAGATAATTATATCTATGAATACTGCGATGCACGGCTGTCCCCTGAATTGATGCAGGAATTTGAAGAACACCTGGCCAGCTGCGAAACATGTACTAACTTGGTGATCCTGACCCGCTTTGAAAATGATGCCTTACATGAATGTATGGAAACAACCATGGAGGTAGATGAAAATTTTACCGCCCGAATCATGGCCGCGCTTCCTGCTGCAGCAGCCCCCGTCTTAAGTGATATTCAGATCATCAAACCTTCCCGATCCTGGCGTCCTGTTGCATATTTTGCCGTCGTTGCAGCAACCACTGTTCTAATGTTTACTACAGTGGTTCCGGGTTTGTTTGATCAGATGCAAGATAAGAACGTGGCTGTCCATGACAGCATCCAGCCGGAGCTCAGGGAAAATGCGTCCCTTAAGACCGGCAAAATTAATGAAGATGGCATTGCTCTTCAATCGGCAGGCACAGATACGGCAGAAAAAGAAAGTGACAGTACAAATCGTAATGTTATAACTGATTCAGGCGATTCCGGCAATTCCGCCGAAGTGATACAAGCTGATGTCGCCAGCATGATTTCGGAAAACTCTACCCCTTCTATACAGATCGCCATGGCTGACTATGCAGCACTTAAGACCCCTGCGCCTGCATTACAGCGGGGCATAAGTTCCACAGGTGATCAGGCTATGCCTAAAGCAGCCTCCGTCCCTGACCGTTATCGCTCGTATTCCGTCAACCTTGTTAAACCTATAGAGGAGGTATCTCTGGTCCCTGACAACCTGCCGGGAAATTATGTGCTGGCCTCCGATTCAGAGGAAATATTCGTTTATAACGATACGAAAACCGGTAAAACAGTTGAAATCGCCATCAGACCCTATGCAGCGCCCACAGCCAATACCATGGCGAAAGCCTCTATTGCAGCGAATGAAATTCTGATGACTGAATCCGCTGCCTCTGCTCCTTTGACACAGCAGCTGGAGGTCATTGCTGAATATGAAGAAAGCCAGTACGTAGTGAGCCTGGAAAGTAATCTGGATCACGACGAGCTGCTGGATCTGGCCGGCCAAATAAAACTGGCCCCCGCACAATAATAAGAATCTCTCGCATGTTTACTTAATCAAATAAGAAGCCCGGTACTTGAAAATGACTTTCAAGCACCGGGCTTACTTCTTTCTGGTTAATGTTTAATATTTTATTTAATATGACTTGCTGCCTGGTTCCCTTTGATCAGGAAGCAACGCCTTCTTCATAATGGGAAAACTGCATGGAAAATCCTGCACGGCCCTGGGTAAGCGAGCGCAATGTAGTGGAATAACCAAACAGTTCCACCAGCGGCACACAGCTTCTGATGATCTGGGTATTGTTTTCCATTTCCATTGATTCCAGACGGCCGCGCATATTGCTGATATTACTGATAATATTGCCGGTAAACTCTTCCGGCGAAGTGATTTCCAGTTTCATTACCGGTTCCAGGAGTTTAGGTCCGGCTTTCTTCAGGCATTCCTTGGTGGCGATCATGGCTGCTGTTCTGAAGGCCATTTCCGAGGAATCCACTTCGTGGAAAGAACCGTCCAGCAAAGTAGCTTTCACATTCACCACCGGATAGCCCTTGAGGATTCCCTCCTGCAATGCCTGCTTGACGCCGGATTCTACGGCGGGGATATATTCCCGGGGAATGGCACCGCCCACGATCTTATTGACAAATTCAAAGCCCTCTTCACCAGGTTCAAGCCGCAGAACGATATGGGCATACTGTCCTTTGCCCCCGGTCTGTTTCACATAGCGGGTCACTTGTTCTGCATCCTTACTGATGGTTTCCTTGTAAGCTACCTGTGGCTGACCGATATTAAAGTCCACCATAAACTCTTTGGCCAGTCGTTCTGCTACAATTTCCAGGTGCAGTTCACCCATGCCTGAGATCAATGTTTGCCCGGTTTCCTGGTTATACATCACTTTAAAAGTCGGGTCTTCAGCAGCCAGTTTCCCTAATGCTTCACCCAGCTTGCTCTGGTCGTTCTGGGTCTTGGGTTCGATGGCAATTTGAATGACCGGTTCCGGAAATACGATAGATTCCAGTAAAATATTATAACCTTCCTCACAGATGGTATCCCCGGTGCTGACATCCTTCAGTCCGATAAATGCCACAATATCTCCGGCGGATACTTCTGTAATTTCTTCACGATGATTGGCATGCATTTTAACCAGCCGGCCAATGCGTTCTTTTTTGTTCTTGCTGCTGTTGATCACATAACTGCCGGCTTTTACCGTACCGGAATAAATCCGGGCAAAGGCTAATTTTCCAACATGCCGGTCACTGACGATCTTAAATATCAGCGCTGCGAACGGCTGTCCGGCATCGGGAATAATTTCCACCATTTCTTCCCCCTCCGGTATGCTGGCCGTGGCAGGCCTGCCATCCAGGGGTGACGGAAGATAACCAATAATCGCATCCAAAAGCAGCTGTACACCGATATTACGATAAGAACTGCCGCATAAGACCGGTACGATCTGTCCCTTTACGGTATTGACACGAAGCGCCTCGATCAACATTTCCTGGGGAATGGTTTCATTATTAAAATACATTTCCAGTAATTGTTCATCGTTTTCGGCCAGGCTTTCGATCATGGCGTTGCGCCAGGACTCTGCTTCAGCCAGATGGCTTTCCGGTATTTCCATTTCCACAACTTCATTACCTAGTTTGCCGCCGAAAGTATAGTATTTCATCTTGATCAGATCAATAACCCCTAAAAAATCGTCATCCTCTGTCACCGGCAGGGTAATGACCAGGGGATTTGCCCCCAGGCGGTTTTTAATCTGTCCGGTTACTTTAAAAAAGTCAGCACCTACCGCATCCATTTTATTGATATAGGCAATGCGGGGAACACGGTATTTGTCAGCCTGCCTCCAGACCGTTTCCGATTGAGGTTCCACGCCGCCTTTGCTGCAAAAAATAACCACCACTCCGTCCAGAATCCTTAGACTGCGCTCAACTTCCGCAGTAAAATCGACATGGCCTGGTGTATCGATAATATTGATGGTCTTGCCTTTCCAAATACAGGTGGTGGCAGCAGAAGCAACCGTAATGCCGCGTTCTTTTTCATAAGAAAGGAAATCCATTACACTTGATCCTTCATGGGTCTCGCCCATTTTATGCGTTAAACCGGTATAATATAAGATTCTTTCAGTTGTCGTGGTTTTACCGGCATCAATATGCGCAATAATCCCTATGTTTCTTAAATTTTCAAGCTGCACTTGTTCTTCCACTCCTTTATTTTTTAAGGGACTTATCCAAAAAAATAACGGCACCCGCCAGGGCAATGCCGATATTCTTACCATTTTCATTATGATCTATTCGGTCATCCAGAATATTATCTTAATCAATTATTAAATATTTGTCAAACGAAATAATTCTTTTTTACACATCCATACATTTGAATCATATCAATGAACAGTTCCATGATTTAGGCTAATCACCACTGCTATCTCTACGATGATTTCAAAAGGCAACAGCAGTACCTGAAAAGATACTGCTGTCACTTTTAAGCTTTAAGTTATTTTCCCTTGAATTCCGGTTTGCGTTTTTCAAAAAAGGAATTGATGGCTTCGGTCTGATCTTCGGTACCGCAGCAAAATACTGACTGGGCCTGTTCAAAGGCCAGTCCGGCAGCCAGACTGCTTTCGTTGGCCAGGTTAATGCCCCGCTTGGCAAAACGGATAGCCATCGGCGGCATACCGGCCATTCTTTTGGCTAATTTAATGGCTCGTTCTTCCAGCTTGTCTCTGGGAACTACGATCTCTACCAGTCCGATCTCTTTGGCTTCGGCTGCATCCAGCTCCTCACAGCCCAGGATAAGCCTTTTTGCCTGGCCCAAGCCTACCAATTGAGTAAGTCTTACCGTTCCGCCCATGTCCGGTGACAGACCAAATCTGACTTCGGGGATGGCGATCTTTAAATCATCGGCAGCTACACGGATATCGCAGCCTAAGATCAGTTCCACTGCTGAACCGTAACAGATCCCGTGAATGGCAGCCACCACCGGGATGTGCCATTCCTGCCACCTGCCATAAAGCCGCTGCAGGAAGTTCAAGTTTTCCGCCACAAATGTTGAACCGATAGTGTTGAGCAATTTCAAATCGATGCCGGCGGAAAAATGCGGGCCATTGGCTTTGATGACTACTGCACGTACGGACGGATCAGCTTCGATCTTATTCTGCTGCTCATGCAGCTCAGTAAATAATTCCTGGTTGACAATATTCATGGAATCGGGATGATTCAGGGTCAGTACTGCAACATTGCCTTCCATTTCATAAATAAACCAATCTCCGTTTGCCATTTGATTACCCCCTTAATTTAGCTATTTCATTATTCTTAGCATACTTTCGGCCATATCCTTTGTCAATAAAATTTCCCGTTTGAAGATATTGCGAGTCGTAATATTCCTATTATTTCACCAGGGGAGAGATCACTTTGAATTCAGGGGTTCCGGCTTTCTGCAGCAAATCGAAAACGGCTGTCTCCGTATTGGTGATGACCGCTCCCATGTCATGCATTAATTGCAGTCCGTTTTCATAATTCTCGTCGAATCGCGAGCAAACCGCATCTTTGACCAAATGCACCTGATAGCCTGCTTCCTGCAGATCCCGGGTGGTTTGGAACACGCATACATGCGTTTCGCTGCCGGTAATCAGGATGGTTTTGCGGTTTAATTCCTTCAAAATATCCCAAAGCCCGTCGGTACAAGCAGTAAAAGAGGTCTTATCCAGGTATTTGTGTTCCGGCAGATGCTCCGCGATCACGCTGACGGTGGGTCCCAATCCTTTGGGATATTGTTCGGTAACGATCACCGGTATATTAAACTGTTTGGCGGTTTCCAGCAGCAAATTGATGTTTTTATATACCCGTTCCCTATCCTTCATAGCCGCCATCAATTTTTCCTGCACATCAATAATCATCAATACAGTATCCTGTGGCTCTAATTTGAATTTACTCATGATTTTGTTCCCTCCTTGTTTAATATTAAAAGGCTGCCGTTAATTTATGCATGAGATGCCCCGGTAATATAGTACCTGGCACGGATAACCGGATCATACTCACAGGGGATCGACTATTCTGCTATTCTTCTTTGAATTGGGCTTTGACGACGGGGCTGAAAACCATTTGGGCTACCTTTTGCCCCGGTAAAATCTTGACTGGTTTGTCGGTGACGTTCAGCAGCAGTACACTTAATTCTCCAACATGTTCTGCATCTACTGTGCCTGGAGCATTGGCTACCACGATGCCTTTGCGTGCCATTCCTGCCCGGCTGCGGATCTGCGCTTCATATCCGTCCGGAATCTTTAAGGCAAATCCGGTGGGCAGTGATTTGACTTCATGTGGATATAGTACGATTTCATCCTGCAGAGCTACACTTATATCACAACCGGCAGCACCTTTTGTATCATAATCAGGTATTTTGGCCCAATCAACATATTTACTGAATAACACCTCAATTTTCTCCATATAAAATACCTCCTCGAAATATTTACTGCTTATATTCATTTTAGAGTAATATGTCCATATTTAATACCATATAAAAACTTTCTTTAGTTAAGTTGTTTCCTAAATCTATATAAAAAGACCTCCGGGTCATTTATGAACGCTGCCGCCCGGAGGTCTGCCAATATATCAACTTGAAATACGGTTACCAATTAGGGATTCATAGTATAAACGTCCACCAGGCTGTAGACTTCTTCCTGGAGTACTTTTTCGAATTCTTCCGGATTGGGAACCGGCCGCTTGACCATTTTCAGGATCTTTTCGATCTGTGCATCAGTATTGATCGGTTTGCCGTACAGATCGATGGCAAAAGCGGTAAAGTCTCTGACAAAAACATCGAACATCTGGTTCATGACTTCATCGGGAACGCCTTCCATCTTGGCGCTTTCAATGATCAACTGACCATAGGCCACCATGGTGAACAATTCACCGACTGCCAGCAGGTAGTCAAAATCCTTCATCTGTTCTGCCAGCCCGGCTCCTGAAACCATCAGGTATTCCTTGTAAGCGTCGATCTGTTCCATAAACACTTTGACATTGGGCAGATGAGCCAAAGTCTTATAAGCAATATTGTAGTCATGGAATTTGGTCTTTGCATAACCCCGGGTCTTGCCCTGTTTAAACATAAAGTCATCATTGCGGTTGTCCTTGATCCGGCCTACTTCTTCAAATTCAGCCGGCATAAACATATAACTGGGGATCAATTTGGCGATCAGGGCCATATTCACATGCCGGGTCCCTTCCAGTTTCGGATACCCTCTGAGCTCGACCACTGCCTGCTCGAAATACATATCTTTTTCAAAACCTTTGGCAGCAATGATGTCCCACAGCAGTTCATGGACAACTTCTCCCTGGATAGCTACTTTCATTTTCATGATGGGGTTATAAAGCAGATACCGCTTGTCATTTTCACCGGCTACCCGCATATAGTCAGTGGCCCTGAGTCCAAAGAGTTTCATTGCGATCAGCCGCAGCCAGGAATCAATGAAAAGCCTTTTTACATGAGCGAAATCGGTAACCGGTTTGCCGTAAAGGTTACGGTGGTAAGCATGATTTAAAGCTTCATAGAAGGAATGGGTGACGATCCCGGTAGCGCCGGAACCGATATTGAATTTGCAGATATTGATGGTGTTGAGCATATCATCCCAGGCTTTTGGGCCGATGGTGCAAATGTCATCTTTGGTGATGGGATAATCATGCAGTTCAAATTCCGCCACATACTGCTGATTATAATCGACTACATTTTTGATCAGCTTATAATTGGGATGGGAGGAATCCACCACGAAAAACACATAATCATTGGTATCCGCCATTTTGCCGAACACCGATACTGTTGAAGCAACATTTCCATTCCCGATATAGTACTTGCTGCCGTTAGCGACATAGGTCCCGTCACCTTTCGGGGTAAGGGTCATCTCAGATGAATAGATGTCAGCACCATGTTCTTTTTCCGAAAGGCCGAAGGCACAAAAGGCATTCTCCTTCATTTTGGCAATGGCTCTGTGTTTCACATCCTCATTGTCCCCCAAAAGAACCGGGTCCAATCCCAGGGTTGAAACATGAAAGGCGTACCAGTATGCAGCTCCGTAAAATCCGGTTATTTCAGAGTATTCATACATCCGGTATGTACTGTAATACTGGTCCGGATCATCACCATAGCCTTTGGGGAGGAACAAGGTTTCAAAGTGTCTTTCTTCCGTCACGAACTTCTGATAATCTTCGGCGAATTCCTTGCTGTGAAATGAGTCTTTGATAGCAGCCAGTCCTTTGTTTTCAAACCATTCAATGGTCTTGAGCATGATCTCTTTTGAACGTTCGTCTGGATAGCCGCGGTCCCTGTACTTTTTCGGATTAAGCAATAGGTTTTCCATAAGAATCTCCTTTCTTTCATTTATTTTAACTCGATTTCCTGAGCAAAATTTGCTTATTCATATTATAGCAGAAAATATAATTTGTTTCGTAATTTCTTTTTTCGAAATAGTTTATTTTTCCCTTTGAAGAAATTTCACCTCAACTGCAACCCCCAGTTAGTCTGGAGTTCTAGATTTTTTCCACCCGGCATGGGACCCGGCGGTGCATGGGGGTACCCATCTCGTCCCGGTCAGTGCTGTGCACCAGTTCATTGACATTGACCCCATTTTTTATCCCGTTATAAATCAGTCCCTGCCCATGGCGGATATAAACGCATCCTTCCGCGGCATGAGGACTAATTTCCGCTTCGATCTCTGCCGACGAATTCCTGGTGGTAATGCGCACTATTTCACCGTCAGCTATTTCCATCCTTTCAGCATCGGCAGCATTGATCAGCATGGTCTGCCAGCGGCGCTTTTCATTCCACTTAGGGTCGCGCATATTGGTGTTGGCCACTGTTTCGTGGTGCAGGCCGGCATGAAGGATCATAGGATACTCTGCCGGCATTTTCAAATGTTCCAGTTCGCTTTCAATAGTGGCAGCTTTTAGCGGTTCTATCAGTTCCTCGATCTTAAGGGCTAATTTTTTATCCTCTGTACGCAGGGAATCGAAGTTGCTCCCCTGGAAACGAGCCAGGATAAGTCCTTCAGGGTGCTTAAGTATATCGTTAAACATCGCTTCCGCCATTGTGAAGTCTTCCGGATATCCCATGGCAGCACCGCCGGCTTTAAATGCTTTGCTGCCGGAGAACAGCATGCCTGCCAGCAAAGCCAGATGCACAGACCCCAGGGCTTTGCCCAATGTCTCTGCCATAATGACAGGTACTAACTTCGTATATTGCGGGTTTTCTCCCAGATAAGACCCCAGGGCTCCCATATAGGCGGTAATGCCATTTTGTCCGGCTTCATAAAGGGCGGTGGGCAATTCCGGCAGATAACCCATGGCTTTGATCAAGTCCAGAATAATCGCTCCGTTTTCCCTGCTTTCCTCGCTTAAAGGCTCCAGGACCGGCGTACGCAGCTGAAAATATAGCTCCGGCCAGGAATAATTAAAACAAGTGGTGTCATACATTTCCATGTAGCTGCGGCAGGGCAGTACGTAATCACAAAGCCGCGCGGTTTCGGAATAAGAGATTTCAAGGCTTACGGACAGATCCAGTGCTGCAAAGGCTTTTTCATAAGCCAGCGTATCCGGGTAAGAACGCAAAGGATTGCAGCTGCTGACGATCAGGGCACGGATACGTTCGGGATGATCCTGTAAAACTTCGTCAGGGAAAATGGCTGGCGGATAAGACCCTAATACGGGAAACATATTATGTTTGACTGTACGCCAGGTCTTGGGATTGCGTTCATCACTGCTGCTGCCCATGTAGAAAAGAGACGCCGGGATCATCTGTCCGCCCTCCACACAGAAGCGTCCGGTAATGGCCCGCAGAATATGCAGCATATAGTTATTGATGGTGGAGTGACGGTTCATATAGATACCCAAGTCCTGATGGATACAGGACTTGGTAAGGGCGATCAGACGAGTGGCTTCCACCGTCAGTTCATAGTCAAGGCCGCAGACCTCTTCAATGGCCCTTTTGGCATCGAACCCTTCAAAAAGCGGCCTGATCTCTTCCCAACCGTTGACATGTTCATCGATGTAAGCCTGATCTTCCCAGCCTTGTTCAATAACCAGGCTAATCATGGCTTTCAGCAGCATGGCATCAGTGCCGGGGCGGACAGCCAGATGAATATCTGCCCGCTGTGCTGTTTCGGAAAGGCGCGGGTCAATGACGATCAGACGGCGGTCAGGATCGGCTTTGATCTCTTTGAATAATTCCCGGGTACGAGGTTCCTGGTGGCTCATCCAGCCGTTCCAGCCCCAGGCTACTACCGTATCCGCCCGGTGCGGATCCGGCAGGCTGACCAATGGCTGTTTGCCCAGAACACGGCCGTCTACCCAATAAACATTGGAAAATTCCTGGGCTACCGAATTATAAAAATAGCGGGAACCAAGCAGGCCCAAAAGGCGCAGTCCCAGCCCTGCTTCCAGTTGTCCGCCGGTATTGCCTCCGCCCATATAAGCGAATGCTTTCGGTCCGTACTCTTCCCGGATTGATTTCATTTTATCGGTGATTTCCTGTATGGCCTGCTCCCAGCTTATACGTTCATGATGATCCCCGACTTTTTTAAGCGGATATTGCAGCCTGTCGGCATTATGGATATTGGCAGCAATACTCAGACCTTTACGGCAGCAGTATCCTTTACTGCGCGGATTGGACTTGTCTCCCCTTACCTTGGCGATCCGGTTGTCCTCCACCAGTATTTCCAGGCCGCAATTCTGAGCACAAAGCACACACCCGGTCTTCTTCCAATCTCCCATTTTCCCGTCCCCTTTCGCCAATACCCTATTGATATCATTACCCACAATAAAATTTATTTATTAGAATATCCGATTTGCAACTACTTTGGTTTCAAATTAACAAATCCATCATGTATAGTCAATCAACAATTATTGTTATCGACTTAACTGTATAGACGAGGCATTGGATCAGCTCGAAATGATCAGAACAGAAAAATAAAAAACCCTTGACTGATCAAGGGTTTAGATTTCATATGGTGCGGTAGAAGGGACTTGAACCCCCACCTGCGTACACAGACTAGAACCTGAATCTAGCGCGTCTGCCAATTCCGCCACTACCGCAAAGCTGTTTCCAGCAAAACAAATTATATTACAGAAGATCCCCAGTTGTCAACCGGTATCAATATAATGAGATGTGCTTTAATTTTTATAACGGCCAGCAGAATAACCTATATAACTGCGTTATTAATATTCAAAATCCAAAGCATTTTTTCCTTAAATCTCAAATGGTTTCAAAGGAGCATTTTCCAGAATCGTTTCCACTTCTTCGAAACCCTCAGGAAAAGCATAGTTATATCTGGCCGGGAGGGCAAAAACATATTGGTTGTTGTGCCCCATCGCTTTTGGTCCTATCGGCGCTGCCCCAATATGAAACGCTCCCTGCTGTAAAGCGAGCCATTGCTCGGTGGTAAACACCATGACCGGGATATCCTGCCGCTTTACCTGATCCGTCCATTGCGGATGACGGATCAAGATCACCGGGCCGCTCTCTGCCAGTTCCTGTGTGTCGGTGATCAGACCTTCCCATTTCTCAGTTATGATCGAGTAACCCTGCCAGCTCTCTGGTAAAGAAAAGCTGAAACCAAATTGAGTGTTTTTATAGATCGTTGCTGCCGTATCCGGGTAATCTTCGATTTTTACGTCAGTGATAAGCCAGCGGTTGTCCAGGTTTTCAACTATCAAGGTGACCGGCCGTTTGGCTGCAGCTCCTCCGTTGACCAGTTCTACACTGGTAACTTCAATAATTTCGCCCTTGATTTCATATTTAAGGGCTGATAGTTTTTCGATATTTAAGATTTCGATCCGTTCCGGCCAGGGACTGGAGGCTACCCTTCCCGGCGCATTCTGCGGGTCGTTTTGCCACCTGGTCAAAAGGGCTGGTGCAACAAACTCACCGTAGTTTTCCTGCAGACTCTCTTTTACAATATTCTCGGACGCCAGCAGGGATACATTTTTTAAACTGCTGCCGAAGTTCTCCGCCAGTTCTGCTGCCTGGGCTGCATCAGACGCAAAACTTTTCCGGTTTATGCTGACAGTTCTGGTCTTATCATCCCATGTAACATCTGCCCCCAAGGCTTCCGCGATCCACCTGACCGGTACCATGGTCCGACCGTTTATGATTTGCGGCGATACATCCGGTTTGATCTCCTGCCCGTTGACAAAAAGTTTCACCGGATCACTGGCATAAGCATAAACACCTGTTGACAGGGCAAAAACCAGTAACGCGGCAATCAATAAGTACAGTCTTTTGCTTTTCATTAAGATCCCTCCTGTGATGGTTGTTGTTTATAGACTGATCATGCTTTTATGACTTCTACAATCTATACCCAACTCACAGGAGAATCTTACAAGGAAGCACATCATTTACAAGGTATTTTTCATACCAGCAATGGCATTTTCTGGCTATTCATAAAGTTATTAATATGTGAGCGTTAATAAGATAAGCTGTCTGGGGGTTTATTGTTCTGACTGCGGATCATGCCGGTGATCTGTTAAAAATATAAACGTGATCACGGTGGCAAACGCGCAAGCAGTGCAGGCGATCCATATTGCCCGGCTATAGCCTGCGGCCAGGGCTGCATTGATCTGTACGGGTGAGGCTCCGGCAAGGATGGCTGCATCCCTTGCCTGGTCGGCCAGCCGTGCTGCCATACCCGGACCAACCAGGGCTGCTATTCCATACCCGGCATATAACAGTCCGTAATTCACACCCATATGACGTGTACCGAAATAATCGGCACTGGCGGAGGGAAATATTCCAAAGAGGCCGGCATAACAAAGCACCACCAGCGAGGCGGCTAGAAGGAATAAAAGGTAGGTTGAAGCAAATGGCAATACAAACAGTCCCAGAGAACAGGACAGGAACAATATTCCCAGGGCATTGCGGCGTCCGGCCCGGTCAGATAAAATACCGAAAACCACACTGCCGGCTCCATTAGATATTGACAATATGCTCACAGCCGATACTGCCAATGCGCCGCTGATGCCGGCAAAACATTCCGCCAGCTGCTGGGCATTGCTCAGGACGATGAGTCCGGATATTCCTCCAAAAGCGAATAGCAGTGCTAAAATATAAAAACGTCTGTCCTTAAGCATTTGCCCTGGTGTATAACCGCTCTCCGCATCAGGTAAATTTCCCGCCGGCTGGTTGGGTTCAGCGGGTGGATTATTAATAAATTGCGCAGCAATGGTTACGGACAACAGATAGATAATGCCAATAATTTTGAAAGTCGCCGCAACTGTACCGGTATAGTTAATCAGAAATGCGGCCAGCGGTGCAAAGGCCAGACTGGCAGCCCCGAAGATTCCGGTAACCAGTCCTGAAGCCAGGCCTCTTTGCTGCGTGGGAAACCATTTGACCACACAGGTCAGGGTGACGAAGGAAAAGCCGATACCGGTACCAGTCATGATGCTGTAACACAAGATCAATCCCCACCAGGTATCCATCGAGCCAGCCAAAAAGGCCCCGCATCCCATCATAATTCCCCCGGCAGTCACCACCAGCCGAGGTCCGATCCGATCCTGCAGGCGTCCTGAAATAACTGTGGTAATTGCATAAGTAAGCACCAGCAAAGAAAATATCAAGGCAATATCGGCCAGCGTCCATTCTGGGTGCTCCATTTTCAACTGAACGGCTAAAATGCTCCAGATATAGATGGAGCCCATACATAAATAAATGACCAAAGCAGCTGCCAGTACAATATAACGGTTTGATTTTATCTGCATCTACAAATTCCCTCTCATTCGTCCTTGCCAGGTGTTACGCTGGACCAAGCGGTCATCAATACTGTTCAGCACTTCCCATTTATTCAGACTCCACTCCGGTCCGATCAGGGTACTTCTGGGACTGTCGCCGGTCAGGCGGTGGATGACCACATCAGGCGGAATTTTTTCCAGGATATCTGCCACCAGATCAATATATTCATGCTGAGTCAGATATGGAAAAGGTTTATCCTTATATATTTGTGCCAGCGGTGTGTTTTTCATTAAATGCAGCAGATGGATCTTCAGCCCCTGGATCGGCAGTTCTGCCACAGTTTCACCGGTGACACGCATCATTTCATGGGTCTCGCCGGGCAATCCCAGAATGATATGGGCTACGGTCTGTATCTCCCGTTTTCTCAGGTTTTGCAGGGACTGCCTAAATTTTTCGTAATCATATTGCAGATTCATCGACCGGGCTGTTTGCTTATGTATGGTCTGCAAACCCAGTTCTACCCACAAATAAGTCTTTTTATTGAATTCAGCCAGCAGATCCAATACTTCTTCCGGCAGACAATCCGGCCGTGTGGCAATGGCCAGCCCCACTACCTCCGGTTGATTCAAAGCAAGCTCATATACTTTTCGTAAATATTCCACGTCCCCGTAGGTATTGGTGAAGGCCTGAAAATAAGCGATATATTTACCCTGATGCCACTTCTTGTGCATCACGGCTTTCAAATTATCAAACTGCTGTTTAAGATCCTCCTTGCGATCTCCGGCAAAATCCCCTGAGCCCCGGGGACTGCAGAACAAGCACCCTTTATCCGACAATTTTCCGTCCCGGTTTGGGCAGGTAAAACCAGCATCCAGAGGTATTTTAAATACCTTGGTGCCGAATACTTTTCTTAGCTCCCAATTTAAAGTATGATATCTTTTATTGCCCCACCATAACGGTTCTGTCGCATTTTCCAACTGGCATACTCCTGTCGTTTTTCACTTCGAGTATAATAGCACAATTTCTGCCAAGGATAAACTGTGAGTAAAATAATGATTTGAACTGACCTTATTTTAGTTTACAATTAGTTTTGGGGATAAAGGAATGTGGAGGCTGTAAAATGGTGAATTTTATCAAAAAAGAATATACTAAAATTGCCCTGCTGATAATCATCGCCGCGGTCATCGGCCTTGTGGTTCGCTTCACCCAGCCGGAGCTTGAAATAGACTATCCTGAGCAGGATACTGTTCTTTCCAGGGATGATTTTACTGTTAATTGCGGGAACGGTGAAATAACTGTAGGGGTATCATCCTGGGAGCAGGTCACCGCTTTGTTCCCCGGAGGTGAAAACCTGGGATTAAGCACCATATATCGCCCCCCGGCACAAGACTGTCTGCTGCAGTTTACTGAAGATGAGAACATCCTGAATAAAATGCATATCAGCAGTGATCGCTATATGACCAGCCGCGGAGTCAAAGTGGGTGATCCCTTTTCAGTTGCTGAATCAAACTACGGGCCGGATTACGCTAAGATAATGAGCAAAGAAAAACCCGGTTACTTTGAAGCTGTTTATGGCAGCGGGAATAATAATAATATTGTTTTCCAGGTCCGGGATAATAAGGTAGTAAAAATTATTCTTCAACATGAAATTTACCAGTAAACCAACAATTAATATTGACGGTCTCTTAACACAGGTGATAATATATACTAAATTATCAAGCTTTATATCTCTTATCCAGAGAGGCAGAGGGACTGGCCCGATGAAGCCCGGCAACCAGCTTTAGGCATGGTGCTAATTCCTGCAGGCGTAATGTCTGGCAGATAAGAGCAAGATTCGTTATCTTGCCTCTTTGTGTTAGACAAAGAGGTTTTATTTTGAGCGGGAGGTTATGCATTTGATCGAAATCTCAAATCTTACCAAGATCTATAAAACTCCCATGCACGATGTGATGGCCCTGGATCAGGTCAGCCTGAAGGTTGAAAAGGGTGAAATTTTCGGTATCATCGGCTTAAGCGGAGCCGGCAAAAGCACTCTTATAAGGTGTATTAATATGTTGGAAAAGCCCACCTCAGGTTCCATCATCGTCGACGGTGAGGTCATCACTTCATTGGACAAAAAGGATCTTCGCCATGCCCGGCAAAAAATCGGCATGATCTTTCAACAGTTCAACCTGTTGTCATCGCGCAATGTTTTCGATAATATCATGTTTCCTCTGGAAATCAGCCAGGTACCGGTCAATGAAGCCAGGCAAAGAGTGGGCGAACTTTTGGAGATCGTAGGGTTAACTGATAAAGCCAAGGTTTATCCCGAACAGCTTTCCGGCGGACAGAAGCAGCGGGTTGGGATCGCCCGGGCACTGGCGAACCGGCCTAAATTGCTTTTATCGGATGAGGCCACTTCTGCCCTGGATCCGCAGACCACCAAATCAATCCTTAAATTGCTGAAGGATATCAACAGCCGGCTGGATCTGACCATTTTGCTGATAACCCATGATATGAATGTTATAAAGCAGGTTTGTGACCGGGTAGCGGTGATCGACAATTCCCGCATTGTTGAGACCGGCGATGTATTGAAAATCTTTTCCAACCCCGGTACACCTACTTCCAAAAGCTTTATTAATTCCATCGTCAAGCAGGAACTCCCGGAAGAGGTGTTTCAAAGCAGCGCAATTAGGGCTGGCCGCTTGATCAGGGTCTCCTTTATCGGCGAGTCGGCCGGAGAGCCGATCATATCCTCGATGATCAGGAAGTATGATGTGCGGGCCAATATTATGTACGGCAACATCGACCGGGTCAAGGATACTCCCTTCGGCAACCTGGTATTGGAACTATCCGGCGAGGAACGTGTAGTTAGTGAAGCAATTGAATATTTACACCAGCAAGGTTTGGAAATAGAGGTGCTTAATAATGCTTGAAATCATTACGGCCATTGATTTAAACAGCTGGCTTACAAGTACTTTTGGCGATAATGCATGGATCCCTCAAAAGATATTGATCGCCACCTGGGAGACTATATATATGGTAGCCATATCTACCTTTTTAAGTTATCTGCTGGGATTGGTACTGGGAGTCATTTTGGTCATCACCAGTCAAAACCATATAGCGGAAAATAAATCCGTCAACCTGGTATTAGGGGCAGTGGTCAACGCCACCCGTTCCATCCCTTTTATCATCTTTTTGATTTTGGTGATTCCCCTGACTCGACTGATCGTAGGTACCTCCATCGGAACCATCGCCTCCATTGTTCCGCTGACCCTGGCTGCCATTCCCTTTGTAGCCAGACTTACGGAGACATCCCTGAAGGAAATCGAATGGGGGCTGATCGAAGCAGCTCTGTCCATGGGGGCCAATACCTGGCAGATCATCACCAGGGTATTGTTACCTGAAGCAAAACCTTCATTGATACTGGGGGTTGCGATAACTACAATTAATCTGATCGGCTACTCTGCGATGGCCGGCATCGTGGGGGGAGGTGGACTTGGTACCCTGGCGTATTATTACGGTTATCAGCGCTATGAAGACTCAATCATGTTTATAACCGTAATCGTCTTGATCATAATGGTACAGGCTTTCCAAATGATTGGCGACAGCCTGGCCCATCGGGCAACAAATAAAGGGAGGTAGTGGAGATTGAAAAAGTATCTTGGTTTGTTTTTATGTGTGCTTTTACTGGCAGGAGTTTTAGCCGGATGCGGCAATAATGCAGAGAAGGCTCCGGCACCCTCTGAGACGGAAACCACCAAACTGGTAGTTGGTGCTACCGCTCAACCCCATGCTGAAATTTTGGAACAGGTCGTTCCGGTTCTGGCCAAAGACGGGATTGAGTTAGAAGTCAAAGTATTTACCGATTATGTCCAGTTGAACCCCGCCCTGCAGGAAGGGCAGATCGACGCAAACTTCTTCCAGCATGTACCCTATCTGGAAGACTATAATGCCAACAATAACACTGAGTTGGTCTGGACAGTAAAAGTTCATACCGAACCAATGGGTGTTTATTCCAAGAAAATAACCGATATCACAAAACTGGCTGATGGAGCAACTGTTGGCATCCCCAATGATGCCACCAATGGCGGCAGAGCCCTGGCAGTTCTTGAAAAAGCCGGAATCATTAAGCTGAAAGAAGGCGCTGGGATCACAGCCACTGATGCTGATATCGTTGAAAATCCCAAAAATGTCAAGATCACCATGATGGACGCTGCTATGCTTCCGCGTACTTTAGACGATGCTGATATCTGTGTAATCAACAGCAATTATGCCCTGGAAGCTGACTTAAATCCGGTGAATGACTCCATCTTTATGGAAGACAAGGATTCTCCTTTTGCCAATGTTATCGCAGTAAAGAGTGAAAACAAAGACAATGAAGCCATTAAGAAGCTGGGCGCTGCCCTGCAGACACCGGAAATAAAGAAATTCATCGAAGATACCTATCAAGGAGCCTGCGTGCCCGCATTTTAAGCTAATATAACTGCAAAAGGCAGCTCTGATTTCAAGAGCTGCCTTGTTTTATTTATCAGCTTAAGAATACCGTTTCCCTAACCCAATTCTTTGGTACCTATAGCATATTCAGCAATATTGCAGCACAGGTCGCCGATCCTTTCCAGAGTACCCAGCAAATCGAGAAATACTGCGCCGTTGTTGCCGTTACATATTCTTGCATTCAACCTTCTTATATGGGCGCGCCGGTATTCGGCCTGCATCATATCAAGCATTTCTTCATTTTTTTTGACTTCTGCCGCCAGGGTTTTGTCTTTCTTCTCCAGGGTTTGCAAAGCAAGATGCAGGGTCGCTTTGGTCAGATCGATCATCTGGTTCAGCTCTTCTTTTGCTTCTCCGGAAAAAGTTACATGATGCCTGTCCGCATCGTCTTTTAAGTGCAAAATATTTTCACATAAGTCGGCAATGCTTTCAATATCATTCAAGGATTGAAGCAAAGCATAAGACAGGTATGAATCTTCCTTGGAAAGCCTTTTTTCCGATGCCAGAACGATATAATCGGTTATTTCCCTTTCCAGAAAGTCAATGGCCGCTTCAAGCTGTATGCCTTTTTCCATCAAGTTAGCCTGTTTTCTGTCAAAATAGCCCATGGCATTTTCAAAAGCCTGAATCATCATTTCCCCCATGCGAAGCGTTTCTCTGGTGGCCTGGGCTAAAGCTACAGAAGAATTGGCTAAAAGGCGTTTATCAAGGTAAGTGGTTTTTTGATAACTCTCCTTTGTTTCGTCTTTTGAGTCCGGTATGATTTTGGTTACAATTAATGCCAGGAGCCCAACAAAGGGCAGTTGGATCAAGGTATTGGAGAGATTAAATACCAGATGCGTCTGAGCGATCTGCAGTTTTACATTCAGAACCTCCCATCCCACATTACCAGGGATCAGTATGAATAAATAATTGGTAAAGTAAACCACTATTTTCTCAAATACCCCTGCAATATAGAGCGGCAAAAAAATAAGTGTCCCGATAAAATTAAACAAAAAATGGGTAAGTGAAGTCCGCCTGGCAGCCGTACCAGTACCAATGGCTGCCAATAGTGCTGTTATGGTTGTCCCTATGTTGTCGCCAAAAAGTACAGGAATGGTCTGATGATATGTCATGGCCCCCTGATTGGCTAACTCCTGCATAATCCCTATAGTAGCGGAGCTGGCATTCACCACAACCGTAAAAATGATTCCTACCAGAACACCAAAAATAGCATTATCTTCAATATTAAGCATCAGGTTTGTAAAAAAGGGCAAATCTTTTAAAGGTGCCATCCCATTGCCCATAATGCTTATCCCTAAAAATATGACTCCAATACCCAGTATAGCTTTTCCCACCAATTTAACTCTATTATTATTGGCAAATAAATAGGCTGTCACACCAAGTGCAATGATGGGCAATACGTACTCGTCCAGATCAAAACCAATTAAATAGACCGTGAGGGTAGTGCCAATATTGGCTCCCATGATTACACCAATGGCCTGCTTAAGAGTCAGCAGTCTGGCGTTTACCAATCCCACCGTCAATACCGTGGTTGCAGTACTGCTCTGAATGAGGCCAGTAACAGCTGCACCAGTAAGTACTCCCCGTAATGGACTTTTGGTTCCCTGTTCCAGAATGGTGCGCATTTTGTCTCCGGCCACTTCCTGTAGGGCGCTGGACATAAATCTAAGACCAAACAGGAATAATCCCAGTCCGCCAACAAAGGCAAATATCATTGCCTGATAATCTACTTCCACTCATTGACCTCCCTGTTTATCATGATCTAACAATACTAATAAAATAATCGGTTGTTGTTTGGAGGTTTTTTCTTTCCCAAAAAATCATTCAATTCATTGCTGGTTTACCATACCAGGTAATAAATTGCTATTGCAGCAGATAAAGAGATCAATAGCCAGAATAGAGTTCTCAATAAATCTTTTTTAACTTGTTTGATCAACTGTTCCATTTTACAACCCCCTTACAGTCAAATAAAAAAGTGGGTAGTCCTGTAAAAGACTATCCACCCTGATAAGCCAAAATCTCATAGAAAAAAAACCATATTCATTTAAAAACTTAGGTTTTTCCCCTCCGCAGTAATAATTTTCACCAGTACTGCTTTGACCGAAAAAATAGTTATTAATTTTATTAAAAATAACATATTTGATCGCGGATTTCAATTAATCTCACTTTTTTATAAATTCTCCTTACTTTATTCTCCTGTTAAAATAAAAAAGTATTATGTCAAAAATAACTCAAAAACAAATCAGATAAAAAAAATAAAAACTGGAAAAAAATTTAGAAAACTTTTTTCCAGTTTTAAAAGGGGGGGGATGGGAATGTAAGAATTAGAGAATTATTTTTCTGATGATCTTGATAAAGATAACTTTTCCAGAATCTTTTTGGCTATGATTTCGGGTAATTGGTGGACGGGATAAGCTCGATCGTCAACCAGGTCTCCGCCCACCATTACCCATTGTTTGGCTTGATCTTCGATCTCTGTCATGTCTACACATGCTGTGCTGCATCCTGCCATAACAATTCCCACGTCTGCTCCTGTTTCTACTGTTTCGACTTCTATGCTTTGTTTTAGAATTTCAATTGCTGCTTTCAGTGTTTTGGACCTATCGATGATTACATTGCAGCCACCGCAGTATTTGACTCTTAATTTCATTAAAATATAGCTCCTGTTACTTATGAAGATCAAACAAATAATTAAACTGGGCAGTGATAACTGAATATCTTGCAGCTTGTCCTATTATCACATTTGCTGAAATCACTGATGCAATTATGGTTCATTCGTTATTGTTTTGCTGCAACTATTACTGTATATTTTCTGTATGCTTTGAGTAAAAATACCGGGCTGCAAATACTGGTCTATTTATTACTGCTTCTTTTCTGCATTGTCTGTTACTGAATTTACTGCTGTATTTTCACTGCTCAGTAAAATTAACTACTTCCAGTCCACATCGGGATTTTCTTTTACCCCGCAAAGTTTTTCGGCTAATTCTTTGCGGTAATTCAAATCAACCTGACGGGCAATCATGATCCGCTGTGCCTGCGGCGAACCTGCACCGTGCATTGATTCAGTCAGGTAGCCAACCGCCGCACAACCCATGGTCAGGTTTTCGATAAAGCGCAGCATTTTTTGGCGATCTGCTGTAGGTACATCGGTCCTTGCTGCCAGATATTTATTGATGATGGGCCCCACTTTGGGATGATTAAAATCTTTTTCCGAAGGCATGGTGACCAGGAGTCCTCCGGCCAGATCCTGAGCGATTCGGGCCATCTCATAAGGAAATCTGGTTACATTCTGCTTACAGATATTGGCCAGCAGTACATCGATCAGATAATTCCCTGCTGCTGTTTTTCTGCCTTCTGCAGAACAGGCGATTCCGCAGGAATAAAGGGTCTCATTTAAATGACACATTTCAATGATCTTGTCTTTTACATGAGACGCGGCAGAAGCCCCCTGATAATCAGTAATGGCTTTTACAGCACCGATCAATGTGTCTCCTACGCCCACTTTGCATCCGCCGTAACTCTGGCGATGATACCCGGCAAAACGTTCGACCAGCATTCCTGTAAATTCCCATTCTCCGTTCATGAAAACTCTTTCCCAGGGAACGAAGACATTATCGAATACGGTCATGACTTCCTGTCCGCCGAAGTATTTATTACCGATGTCTATGGTTCCGCCTTCCAGTTTTCTGGTATCGGATGACTGCCGGCCATATATATAGATCATGCCCGGTGTGTCAAGCGGAATGGCGAAACATACTGCATAGTCCTTGTCCTCGGCTTTTAAAGTATTATTGGGCATCACTAAAATTTCATGGGAATTGATCATGCCGGTTTGATGCAGTTTGCATCCTCTTACCACGATCCCGTCTTCCCGGGTTTCAACAATATGCAGATACATATCCGGATCATCCTGGGCTCCCGGAGTCTTTGAGCGGTCACCCCGGGCATCGGTCATGCATCCGTCAACGGCCAGATCGTTTTCCTGCACATATTCCATATATTTTCTGAAGCGCTGATGATAATCAGTACCTTTGGCTTCATCCATTTCGAAAGTCGTACTGAATACTGCATTAAATGCATCCATCCCGACACATCTTTGAAAACAGCAGCCGGTCTTTTGCCCCAGCAGTCTCTGCATTTTAACCTTTTTCATCAGATCTTCCGGGCTCTGGTGCAAATGGGTAAAACGGTTGATTTTATTGCCGGTCAGACTGGATTTGGTTGTCATCAGGTCTTCATATTCAGGATCCAGAGCCAGTTTATAAGTCATGGCCATAGCATTGATCGATGGCCTAATGATAGGATGATCCACATAATTTTCGACTTTTTCGCCGAACATATACAATTCAATATTGTGTTTCCGCAGGTCATCAAGGTATTCCTGAGGTTTCTTCAAAGCCATTATTTATCACTCCTTCAAATTGTATCTATGATTAATATATAGTATTGATTCCAATTGTTTAAGATGCAAAATATATGCCAATCATCTAACCCTGACTTCGTTTCCTGAAAATTGAAACTTATAAACACTGGTATTTCATCATTCTTGCCTTATGGCAAGGTATGAAATAAATAAGTAAATCCGAAATCATATAACAAATCAAGGTAAAATGCAGAAAAATGAATTAATTTTGATTCAATTTAGTCCACGGGTGAATCTATTTTGCATCAATTTACAAAAAACTTCCTTATTATTGCAGAGTAGAGTCTAATCAGAAGAATTTTTGTTTATGGAATTGAACCATATCTTATGGTAATATATCCCAGAAGGTAATTCGCGGTGGAGGTTCCTTAATGGCGCAGACTATTATTATAAAAGAAAACAGGTTGCTGACCGGTTTTATCACTAAACTTACGCAATCAGGCTTAACCATACAATCCGCCAACAATAAAAACATAGACCCGATTTTTTGCATATACCATGCCCTGTCTACTTCACGTTATTTACTGGCAATTCTTACCTCTGTTTTTTATTTGGCCGGTCCGCCTCATTCTGCTTTTCTGGTTAAGGTAATGGTGGTTATTGCAATGCTGGCAGCAACATTCTTAATACAAAGTTTTTATAATCATATGGAAATTAAAGCCCAGCTCCAGGAACGTTATGATCCGATTAGAATTGAACAGTCACAACCACCCAACCACTATCAAAAAAACAAGCCCACTATGCTGCTGACCTTGATAGGCACAGAAATAGCCGGTATCGCCTTGGTAGCCATACCTACCGGCGGACTTCACAGCCCTTTTATCTGGTGCGCTTTAATCCCAATATTAAATTCTGCCTTTTATCTGCCTGCTTTTTGTTCATGGTTATCAATGAGTATCTTTCTAACCTCCATGCTTATATTGCACAAATTCCTGCCTGCTGCTTCAGCAATAACCGGAACGTTCAGTTCCATAAGTGTGGTTATGATTTTCTGTTTATGTACAACCCTGGCCCAAATATTTTCCGTGTTATTTAAAGAATTGGCCCGGGCTTACGGGCAAATGGAAACTGCCCATGGAGAAAACCAAAGTGCCCTGATGCATATATCATCCCTATATCAAGCTCTGGAAGCCTGCTGGAACGGGGAAGACCAGGGACAAATTGCTGAGGTGCTGGCGGAATACACTGCCCGGTTATGCCAGGGACCGGCTGCTTGTTTTATTGCCGGGGATCATGTGACCCGGTCTCACAACGGAAGCCAATGGCGGATTTCCAGCCACAAACCGCAGCTGGTTGATGCCAGCCGTTGGCAGCGCCAAATGGTACGTCTTTGGAATTACAGCAAGCCAAAGTTAGCAATGGTATGCCCTTGTGACTGGAATCCTGATTACGATCTCCTTTGTCAGCCCCTATACTCCCAGAGTCAATGTTTGGGTATCCTGACCTGTCTTATACCACGGCTGCCCGACAATAAAAGAGATGAGAAGATGAAATCCCTCTCCTTTCTGGCCAACCTGGGTGGTATTACTCTGGACAGGCTGCAGGCAGATAATCTGTACACACAACTGCTGATCAGCGAGGAACAAAACCGGATCGCCAGCGAGATCCATGACGGCGTTTCACAATATCTTTTCAGTCTGGGATGCTCACTGCATAACCTTTCAAAACAGCAGTTGAATCTGCAGGACGTAACTGTACAGCAGCAGCTTAAGCTACTGGAATCTCTGGTCAACCGTGCTTCCAGTGAATTGAGATCCTCTATTTATGGATTGAGTCCGCTGGAAAAAGAACTGCAAAGGATCATAAAAAAATATGGCGATTGGATCGCTGCCGGTCAGGGAGCTTTTCCGGCAGTCACAGCTGAAAAAACCATCATAATGAATACCTTTGAAGATCTGATCAAAGTAGCAGATGAATTGGGGCAGCCGGTCCTTTATGAAAACTCCGGAAACCGGATCCATCAATTCTGCGTGATCAGTGACAAGATGGTTTACTGGTATACCATCTGCCCGGCTGAAAGCATGGAAAGTCCAAATATATCAACTGCCGTATAATAAAAAAACCGCTTATTGCAAGCGGTTTTATATGACTTATCCCAAATTTCTGATCAGGTTTACCATTTCAATGGCAGTTACGGCAGCATCTGAACCTTTATTGCCGGCTTTGGTGCCAGAGCGTTCAACCGCCTGCTCGATGGAATCGGCAGTAACTACTCCGTAAATGACCGGTGTCCCTGTATTGAGCCCCACCTGCGCAATGCCTTTTGTAACTTCAGCAGAAACATATTCGAAATGTGGCGTGGCCCCGCGAATAATAACTCCCAGGCAAATCACTGCATCATAGCCTTTATCGCACATCTTCTGGGCAATAAGGGGCATTTCGAAAGCACCCGGCACCCATGCGATCTCAATATTCTGGTCAGCAACGCCATGCCGGGTTAAGGCGTCAAGACAGCCTGATAAAAGCTTATTGGTAAAAAACTCATTGAACCGGGATACGATAATACCAAATTTGTGTCCTTCTCCGACCAGTTTGCCTTCATAAATTTTTGTCACGTCATTCCCTCCTTAAATATTGTTTAAAATATGGCCCATCTTCTCTTTTTTGGTTTTCAAATACTTGACATTCTCTTTCTTACTGGCAATCTCAATCGGGACCCGCTCGGTTATTTCCAGGTCATATCCTTCCAGCCCTTTGACCTTCTTTGGATTATTGGTCATCAGCCGCATTTTCTTGACCCCCAGGTCAACCAGTATTTGGGCACCGATGCCATAATCTCGAAGGTCTTCGGGGAAACCCAGCTCCAAATTAGCCTGAACGGTATCTCTTCCATGATCCTGCAGATGGTAAGCTCTGATTTTATTGACCAGGCCGATGCCGCGTCCTTCCTGGCGCATATAAAGCAGGACCCCTTTGCCGGCTTCTTCGATCATATTAAGAGCGGTAGCCAGCTGTTCACCGCAGTCGCAGCGCAATGATCCCAACACATCGCCGGTCAGGCATTCGGAGTGTACTCTTACCAGTATGGGTTCATCTTCTTCCCACTCACCCTTTACCATAGCCAGGTGTCCTTTCCTGTCCAGCAGGGATTCATAAGCGTAAGCTGTAAATTCACCCCATTTGGTGGGGAGACTAGCTGTTGAAACCAGTTCCACCAGCTTTTCTTTTTTGCGCCGGTATTCAATCAGATCAGCTATAGAAACGATTTTCAAGTCATATTTTTTGGCAAATTCCATTAACTCGGGGAGTCTGGCCATGGTTCCGTCATCATTGATGATTTCACAAATCACCGCAGCCGGATAGAAACCGGCCAGTTTGGCCAGGTCGATGGAACCTTCTGTATGGCCCGCTCTGCGCAAAACCCCGCCTTCTTTGTAACGCAGGGGAAAGATGTGCCCAGGCCGGCGGAAATCTGCCGCTTTGCAATTGGGGTCGATCATAGCCTTGATGCTGGCGGCTCTTTCAAAGGCGGATATACCGGTAGTAGTAGATTTGTGGTCAACGGAAACAGAAAAAGCGGTTTCGTGATTATCCGTGTTATCTGTAACCATGGGCGGTATTTCCAATTCATCCAGCCGTTCGCCAATGATGGGTACACATACTAAGCCTTTGGCATAGGTCACCATGAAATTAATGATTTCCGGTGTGATCGTTTCCGCGGCTGCCACCAGATCCCCCTCGTTTTCACGATCCTCGTCGTCCACCACAATGATCATTTTTCCTGCTTTGATTTCCTTTACTGCTTCTTCGATGGTATTTAACATAAGGCTGCCTCCTTTATAAAAACCCGTGTTCTGCTAAGAAATTTATATTTAATCCACTTTTATCCTGTGAACCGTCTCCGGTCTGCATCAATTTCTCCACATACCTTCCGATCAAGTCACTTTCCAGGTTGACCTGTTTCCCCGGATTTTTTTCTCCCAGGACGGTTAAATGTGCGGTATGTGGGATCAGTGAAACAGTAAAATACTCTCCGGTGACTTCGATAACCGTCAGACTTATGCCATCAATGGCCACCGAACCTTTCGCGACAATATACTTCAGGACAGCGGCCGGTGCCTTTATCTTATAAACAATGGCAATATCATTTTGTTCTTTGGATATAATCGTTCCTGTGCCATCCACATGACCCTGAACCAAATGCCCTCCCAGGCGGTCACTTAACCGTAACGCTCTTTCCAGATTTACTCTGGAACCGGGCTTTAATAATTTCAATGTGGTTTTTTCCATGGTTTCCGGCATTACATCAGCTGTAAAATGACCGGCAGTAAAACGGGTCACCGTAAGACATACCCCGTCCACTGCTATGCTGTCACCAATTTTGGTCTCTTCCAGTACCTTCTCCGCGGCAATTCCCAATTGAATGGAGCTCTGGCCGCGGCTGATGCTGGCTACTGTTCCTATTTCCTCTATTATTCCGGTAAATATTTTACTCACCACCTTGTGTATCCAGTTATCAGAAGATCTGAATCCACCTGCTGATACTGTACATCTGCCAGCTCTACGGCATCCTTCATAAGCGGTATTCCCTGGCCTGCCAGCGGTGTAGGTGCGGTTTTCCCGCCGATCAGTTTGGGCGCGATAAACCAATATACTTTATCAATGATTTTCTGCTCAAGTAAATAGGCGTTTAATGTTGCACCGCCCTCGACCAGGATGCTGCAAATCTTCATTTCTCCCAGGATGGGCAAGGCTTTTTCCACCGGTACCTGTTCGGGATTTCCTCCCAGTTCGATGATTTTGATGCCTTTTTGCGTAAGCGCTTCTGCCCGGCCCGGCTCCTTAATAACGGAAGTTAGAATAATGGTTTCCTGCTCCCTGGCTGTACGGGCAATTTGGCTGTCCAGAGGTAAATCCAGCCGCCCATCCACGATGATCCTTACCGGATCCCTTTTATCGTGTTCCGGCAGACGGGTATTTAAAAGAGGATCATCTGATAGTACCGTACCAATCCCGACCATGATGCCATCATAAATATTGCGCAGCTGATGAACCATATGGCGGGAGGTTTCACTGGTAATCCAGCGGGAATCCCCTCCGGCAGCAGCAATTTTACCATCCAGAGTCATGGCAGTCTTTAAAACCATAAAAGGATTCCCGGTTTGAATATATTTAAAAAATACTTCATTCAGCTGCCAGGCTTGTTGTTGAAACAAGCCTACTTCCGTTTCAATGCCTCTATCCCTGAGGAGCTTTTCTCCCCGCCCGGCTACTTTGGGGTTGGGGTCCAAACAAGCTATGACCGCTCTTTTAATTCCTGCCTCGACCAATGCCGGAGCACAGGGAGGCGTTTTGCCGAAATGACTGCAAGGCTCAAGGGTCACATAAATATCAGCTCCCCGGGCTGCTTCCCCGGCTTGCTGCAAGGCGACAACTTCAGCATGCTCGGTGCCGGCTTTTTTATGATATCCCTGCCCCACCACCTTGCCATCCTTGACGATCACTGCCCCCACCATTGGATTGGGACTGGTTTTACCTATTCCTTTTCTGGCCAGTTCCAGGGCGGACTCCATAAACATCCTGTCTTTTTCACTGTACATTGCAATGTGTCCTTCTCTTTGGCATCCAATAAAAAAACCCGATTTATTCTTTCGGGTCAAAGTAAATTATGCACAAGTAATTATCATGATTATAATCACACAGCATTATTACTTTTCCTCTCCCATCCAGACTATTACTGTCGGCTCCGGACTTTCACCGAATCAGCCTTGCGGCTCGCGGGCTTTACCGCCGATAGGGAATTTCACCCATCCCCGAAGAAAAGTTGTCCTATTTAATTTTTACTAATATTATCACTAGTATGACACCTGGTCAATATTATATGCTGTTTTTAAGTGCATATACTGCCCCGGTCGGGTCAGGATTGCCGAAAATATATGATCCGGCGACTAAAACGTTGGCACCTGCCCTGACCACCTCAGGAGCATTCAGGTTATTGATGCCGCCGTCCACTTCCAGATAAGCCGCCGCATTTTGCCGTTCCAGCATCTGTTTTACCACTTTGATTTTAGGCAGCACAGAGGGAATAAAACTTTGTCCGCCAAATCCTGGATTGACCGTCATCAGCAGGATAAGATCCACATCAGCAATGATGTCCTCCAGCAGCATTGCCGGGGTTGCCGGATTGAGTGAAACCCCTGCCTTGCAGCCAGTCTGTTTGATCTGATTGACCAGGCGGTTTAAATGGTTTGATGCTTCAGCATGGACTGTGATCAGATCAGCCCCTGCCTCGGCAAAAGCGCCGACAAAGTTTTCCGGTTTCTCAATCATTAAATGAACATCTAAAAACAAATCAGTCACTTTCCTGATATCAGCTACCACCTGCGGCCCGATGGTCAGGTTTGGAACAAAATGGCCATCCATGATATCAATATGCAGCCAGTCAGCACCTGCGGTTTTGACCTGATCAATATCCTGGCCTAAGCGGGTAAAGTTGGCTGACAATATGGAAGGAGCAACGATTATCAATTATAACACCTCTCATTTTCAATGACCTCTTCTAAGATAGTCAGATAATTTTCATAGCGGGATGCTGCGATCTCTCCCTCTTCTACCGCTTGTTTGACACCGCAGACGGTTTCTTTTTTATGCAAACAGTCGCTAAACTGGCAGAATTCCCGTTTGTTGATAAAATCCGGGTAATATAAACTTAATTCCTGGCTTTTTATCGGCGGCACATCAAGAACACTGAACCCTGGCGTATCGGCTATCAGCCCTCCTGATGGCAGCGGATAAAGTTCCACATGCCTGGTGGTATGCTTGCCGCGGCCAATTTTTTTACTGACTTCCTGGGTCTTGATTTCTTTCCCCCCGGTGAGGTTAGCCAGCATACTGGACTTGCCTGCCCCCGAAGGCCCTGCTAATACTGCGATTTTGTCTTTTATCGCGTCTGTGATCAAATCGATTCCACAACCGGTCTTCACCGAAGTATTAATAAAAGGGAACCCGGCCTGTTGATAATATTCAAGGCATGCCGCTTTTTCACTTTTTGGCAGGTCCGCTTTATTGAGAATGATATATGGCTTGATCCGATTGTAGTAAGCCAGCAATAACAAGCGGTCCAGCAGCAGGATATTGGGAGCAGGCTTATCATGGGCCAATACGATCAAAACCATATCCACATTGGCTATTTTAGGCCGGGTCATTTCGTTTTTCCGGGGCAGGATGCTTTCCAAAATCCCCTGTTCACCATCAAGCGGTGTAAAATTGACCTGGTCTCCGCTTAAAACCAGCGTTTTTAATTTGCCCCTGGGTTTGCAGGCAAAGATCACGCCTGTTTGATCTTTCACATAGTAAAATCCGCTGTAATTTTTTATTACCATTCCCTGCCTGAATTGGGGCATGAATTTCCTCCCGGATTTAAAGATTTATGGTCTTGTAATGATTGCCGTTTAATTGTATATCAACCGATGCCTGGCCGAAATAACTGACGCCAACATGTATTATATCGGCAGCACTATGCAGCTGATTATAAATTTCCCTTTCACCTTTGGAATCTTTCAACCTAATAACGACTTTGTAGTAATCCTGGTTTTCGGGTAATTGAAACTCCAGGTCTTTACTTTTGGCCACAGGGCCGGGTCCCTGACTTAAGGTCAGGTTAACGGTGCTCCCCTCCTCGATCAAAACGCCGGCTTCCGTATCCTGACCGGTTACCTGCCCCTCAAAATATTCAGTACTTTGCTGCTTGCTGGTGGTTCCCAGTTCAAGGTTGTTTTCCGCCAATTTATTTTTGGCTTCTGCCAGACTGAGGCCAATTAATGAGGGCATGGCGACTTTTTCCGGGGCTTTGCCCTTGCTGTACATGACATTTATTTTCGTTCCTTCAGCCGCTTTGCTGCCTGCGTCAGGATCCTGGGAAATGACCAGTCCTTCCGCAAAGCGGTCATCAAAGACGCCTTCAAATGTTCCTTTACTGAAACCTTCATTACGCAGAGCGATTTCAGCCTCACTGATCGTTAGTCCAACCAGGCTGGGCACGTTGATCTGCTCTGACCCCAGGCTTAAAATAACTTCAATTTCCCGTCCTTCTTTGACCTTCTGTCCGGCTGTAGGCTGCTGTGAAATGATATGATCAGCCTCTATTTCATCATTGTTCTGTTTATCAATAACCGTCATGGTCAGCTTGACGTTCTTCAGCTCATCATCGGCTTCCTGGATCGACATCCCTTCTATATTGGGAACCACTACTTCCTGGCCAAAAATATTGCCCCCCAGTTGAAAAAACACCCCGACCAGAAAACCCAGGATGGCAATGGCAATCAAAGCGATTCCTGCAGGGCGCAGCTTTTTCCTGGCCATATCCTTCCCTCCTTTATCGTCTTCGATTGGCGGTATCATGATGGTTTTCTCATTGAGCCTGTTATGTTTGTAACCTGAATTGGCATGACTTTGAAAATTTAATAAAGCCGCCCGCATTTCTTCCGCGCTTTTAAAACGCAAGGCCGGATTTTTCTCCAATGCTCTTAATATCACATTTTCCAGTCCGGCAGGTATTTCCGGATTCAGGCTCCGGGGCATGGCCGGTTCGTCATGAATGTGCTTTAACACAACGGTTAGGGGGCTTTCCGCGTCAAAAGGAACGTTTCCGGTCAGCATTTCATACAATACGCAGCCCAGGGAATAAATATCCGTAGCAGGGGTGACCGGTTCCCCTTTGGCCTGTTCCGGTGCTATATAATGTACAGTTCCAACAATATGGCCGTTAAAAGTCAGCGTCTTTTTACTGATCGCCTGAGCGATTCCAAAGTCAGCTACTTTTACGATGCCGGAATTGGTGATCAGTATATTATGCGGTTTCACATCCCGATGAATGATTCCCTTTTCATGGGCGGCCTGCAGCCCGTCACAGATCATGGCTGCAATGTCTACCGCTTTGTTTACCGACATGGCGCCCTCGCGGGAAATGATTGCCTGCAGCGTCAGGCCTTCCACATATTCCATTACAATATAATGCTTATTATTCTGCTGGCCGACATCATAAATATTTACGATATTGGGGTGGGTCAGTTTAGCCGCTGCCAATGCTTCTGTCTTAAATTTTTCTACGAATGCCGGATCATTGTCGAATTCATCTTTCAGTACTTTTACGGCGACTATGCGATCCAAAATGGTGTCACGCGCTTTATAAACGATGGCCATGCCGCCTTCGCCGATTATTTCAATGATTTCATAGCGATCTCCTAATAAAGTCATATTCAAGCTATACCTCCCATATTAAATACAAAGGACGATAACCGTTATATTATCATATCCGCCTTTATTCAGTGCTGCATCTACAAGTGCCCCGGCTATTTTTTCAGGATCTGCCCCGGCCTTGTTTTGGCTGACTATGTCTAATATTTCATCATCTTCCAGCATGTCAGTCAAACCGTCACTGCATAGAAGGATATGATCACCGGGCTGAATGATCTCAGTATAGTTGTCGATCTCTATATTTTTCTGCACTCCCACCGCTCTGGTCAAAACATGATTATATGAGCAGGTACGGACTTCATTCTCTGTTAATAGCCCGTCAATTACCATTTGACGGGCCAGTGTATGATCGGTGGTTATTTTTCGGATCTGGTCATCGCGCAGTAAAAACAAGCAGCTGTCCCCCACATGGGCGATCATAAGATGTTCGTCTTCAATAACAGCCGCAGTGGCAGTGGTTCCCATCTCCTGAAATTCAGCATTCTTTGAACCGACCCGCCATATTTTCAGGTTAGCTGCACTGATAGCCTTATTTAAAGCAGCAATCTTATCCTGCTCATTTCTGTTGATATATTGGCGCTCGATCACCTGGGCTGCCATAGCCGAAGCTACTTTTCCGCCTTTGTGTCCTCCCATGCCGTCACAGATCACAAATAATTTTTCCTGCAGGTCCATGATATACTTGTCTTCATTTTTTTTCCTCACCAGGCCGATATGTGAGATCCCTGCTGCCTGCATAACCACACCCCGATCAATTACTGTTTGCTTCTAATGCTTTTCTTCATAACCAGTTGGCCGCAGGCAGCTTCAATATCTGCACCCTTCTCCTCGCGCAGAGTCACATTAAGCCCTCCCTGCAGCAGCCAATTATAAAATTGCATGACTTTGTCTTTGCCGGGTTGAATAAAACCCAATCCGTTAACACTATTATAGGGAATTAAATTGATATTCGCCATTAAAGGTTTGACAAGTTTAATTAAATTGCTGGCATCATGATAGCTGTTATTGACTTCATCCAGCAAAATATATTCAAAAGTCACCCGGCGGTTGGTGGCGGCTATATAATTCTCCACTGCTTTAAGCAGCTCAGCCAGAGGATATTTTCGATTCAGCGGGATCAACCGGTCTCTTACCGCATCGCTTGCAGCATGCAGTGATATAGCCAGGGTCACCTGCAGATCCTCTTTGGCCAATTGATTGATTCCTTTTACTTCACCGCAGGTAGAGATGGTTATATGCCTCTGGCCGATATTTATCCCTTTGGGATCATTGATGATATAAAGCGATTTTATCGTAGCATCATAATTTAAAAGCGGCTCTCCCATCCCCATATAGACGATATTGCTGATCAGATCATCGTCGTCATTTTTTAAGCGTTTTTGCAGCTCTTTCTTGGATCCTAATACCTGGCCAACGATTTCATAAAAAGTCAAATTCCTCTGAAATCCTGACTGTCCGGTAGCACAAAAAGCACAGCCGATGGGACAGCCGACCTGGGTCGAAATACACAAAGTATATTTGTTTGGTTTATCCGAATTATGCGGGATAACTACAGTTTCAACCTTTTTCTTGTCTTCCAGTTCCATGGAAAATTTACGGGTTCCATCCCGGGAAACTCTTTGTTTTAAAACCCGCGGTATCGAGATTTTCGCAATTTCATCAAAAAGGCTCCTTTGTTCTTTGGGCAAATCAGTCATTTCATAAAAAGATGCTGTCTCTTTGTAATAGATCCATTTGAACAGCTGACGAGCCCGATACTTTGGCTGGCCATTTTCGACCACAAATGCCTCCAGTTCTGATAAACTCTTGCCCAATAATTCAATTTTTTCTGTTTCCATGGGCACTCCAGCCTTTCCTCCTCAGTAAAGCATAAAACATGCCGTCAGTTTGGTATTTGCCCGGAATAATCGTCAACATACCCCGGGCAGCACAGGTTTCATCATACTCATCTAATGCAAAATACGTAATCTCACGGTCAAAACTTTCCAATGCATAATCAGGGTTCTCTTTCAGGAACTGTGTAACGACCCCTTCATTCTCCAGATCATTTACTGTACAAGTAGCATACAGCAGCAAACCGCCCCCGGCAACCAATTCCCCGGCCTTATTGAGCAAATCTGCCTGCAGACGTGTCAATTGCAGGATGCTCTGCGGCGTTTGTCTCCACCTTAAATCAGAGCGCCGCTGCATCACGCCCAGGCCTGAGCATGGTGCATCCAGCAGGACCCGATCCGCCGCCGGAAGCTCTTTATCGATGGACAGTACATCCTGCCTTAAGGGGTCGACTATATTTATTCCAAGTCTATCACAATTGCTTCGCAGCAGTTTTATTTTCTTATCATACAGCTCATAAGCCTTTATCATTCCTTTATTTTGCATGTTCTCTGCCAGATGGGTTGTCTTTCCCCCCACCCCGCTGCATAGATCATAAACAAAATGTCCGGGCATTACCTGCAAAATAGCAGCTGCCAGCATGGATGCTTCATTCTGTACATAAAACCGCCCTTTTATATATGCATCTGTGTTCTCCAGGGCCATATTCATTTTTTTTACCGTAACTGCCCAGGGGGTTCTGTCGTTTAATTCGCAATCGATGTTTTGCTGCTGCAAAATTTCAATCAACTCCAGCCGGGTCCCGCGTAATTGATTATTTCTTAATACCAGCCGGGGCGCTGAATTATTATGTTTTAAGATCTCTTCCGCCTGCCGGCGGCCGAATCTACTCAGCAGCAAGGTCACGATCCATTCCGGATGGGAAAAATAAACTGCCAGATACTGTGTTTCATCTTCCGGGTATCTGATTTCCTTAACATTACGCACCAGGTTTCTTAATACACCATTGGTTACCCGGCTGAGATTTTTATTGGTTTTTTGTTTGGTGAGGTTTACCGCTTCATCGATGGCGGCATAGACAGGAATTTTATCCATAAACATGATCTGATAGGCAGCCATTCTAAGAATGGTTCGCAGCCAGGGATTCATTGCTTTTATTTCGCTGGTCAAAAACAAATCAAGCACCCAATCAAGGTGCTTTAACATACGGACTGTACCATTTACAATTTCAGTCACCAGGTTTTTATCGGCACTTGAAAGCTGCTTGCCTGCCAGTTCTTTTTCCAGGCTTAGATTGGCGAAAGCCCCTTTTTCCACAATACGATATAATAATTCGGCGGCAACCTCTCTGGCTTCAATTGTTTCACTGGTGGGACGATGCGTCAACTATTTCCCTCCTGTTGAACCTAAACTCATCTTATCCATGACAAATGGTTTTGATGGCCTTTTCCACTTCCGGCAGGCTTACGTCTGTATTTACACAGGGGCCATTGGGCCTGCAGTTTAATACCCCAATCACAGGTAAAGTTCCGCTGTCCTGGATTCCGGATGAAAGATCCCGTTCACATGCCACTGCCACGATCGCCTGGGGGCGGATCTCTTTGGTCAGCTTACGGGCCAGGGTTCCTCCGGTGGCAACTCTGATACTGGCACCATATTTGGCGGCCAGTTCCCTTAATTCACCAATTTTGCATTTTCCGCAGTTTTTGCAGTTATTGATATTGTCGGTTATTTTATGCGAACAATCGGAATTCTGAATGCAATGGGGCAATAATATTAAAACTTTCTCCGGCCGGATAAAAATATTTTTGCTGCTGACCAAGAAATTATTTACCGCGATGAAAGAAGCCAGAATTTTTTCCCGGTCGAGACCAAATATTTTACCTGTCAAAACCGTCAGCGGGAATAACACATCATTGGAGAACCGGCTCAAGGTTTCCATAAATGGTGATGGTTTGCCCCGGATGATCATAATTACAATAGAGGTGATCCCTATTCCCAGCAGGGCGAGTATCATTACTGCCAATGCAATGATAAATGTAAGTAAAACCTGGTTGAACAGGAGTTGTTTATTATCAACCAAATACCACAGCAATGCTATGATGATAATGATAAACAACAAACTGGCTCCAAGTAATCCCACGTAAATTCGTTTTTTGGTTTCCATGATCCTATCCTTGCTTACCCAGCACAATGCCAGCCTTCAGACTGCTGCCTCTTAAAAACTCCCCGGCATCGATTCTTTTTTTCCCGGCTTTTTGCACTTCCAGAATTTCCAGTGCTCCATCTCCGGTTTTAACAATAAAGCCCGATGGCAATACTGCGGTTATTTCACCGGGAACGCCATCACCAGGCTCCTTTATGATCCTGCTTTTAAAAATTTTCAGGGTTTCACCGGAAAGCATGGTGGAGGCTCCCGGCTGCGGATTGAGTGCTCTGATCTGATCAAATATTTTTTTAGCTTTATCCTGCCAGTTGATCAGCTCATCTTCTTTTTTGATCATTGCTGCATAAGTAGACGCAGCCTCATCTTGTTTTCTGCGCACCAGAGTTCCGGTTTTAAGCTTTTCGATGGTGGTGATCAGCAGCTCAGCACCAACAGCGGCTAACTGATCGTGGAGCTGTCCGAAGGTGGTCTCATTTCCTATTTCCACTTCCTGCTGCAGCAGAATGTCCCCTGTATCCAGCCCTTCATCCATAAACATGGTGGTCACACCGGATTTCTTCTCCCCGTTCATCAGACATCTTTGTATCGGAGCTGCCCCCCGGTATTTAGGCAGGAAGGAAGCATGTACATTGATGCAGCCAAAAGCAGGCATTTGTAAAATGGCTGCCGGGATGATCTGCCCGTACGACACAACAACAATCAGATCCGGCCGCCACTTACCTATATATTCGATGGCTTCCGGTGTTTTTATTTTTACTGGCTGAAAGATGGGCAGGCCGCAGCTTACGGCTTTTTCCTTGATTGCAGAAGCCGCCAATTTGTTGCCGCGCCCTTTTGGCCGGTCCGGTTGGGTTACGACCCCGGCTATTTCATATGAGGTATCGAGCAATTTCTCCAGGATCGGTACCGCAAACGCAGAGGTGCCCATAAAAACAATTCTCACTATTTTTCTCCTTAAGCTTACTCTTCTTCCCGTATATGAGTCGCCAGATCAACAAAAAGAATCCCATCCAGGTGATCGATCTCATGCTGCAGGACCCTGGCAAACAAATCTTCCGCTTCCAGTGTAAATTCCTCTCCTTCTCGGTTTAAGGCTTTAACGGTAATTTTCAGCGCCCGATTGACCAGCCCCACTTTGCCGGGTACACTCAAACATCCTTCACTGGCTTTTTTTTCTCCATCTTTACTGATTATGACCGGGTTGATCAATTCTACAAAATTATCTCCCGGATCAACCACGATCATACGCTTGGGAACCCCTATCTGGATCGCTGCCAGGCCCACTCCGTCAAAGGCATACATTGTTTCCCGCATATTATCCAAGACACGCCGTACCCCGTCATTGATGTTTTTTACCGGTTTTGATTGCGTGCGTAAAGCTTGATCCGGTTCCGTCAAAATTTGATATACCGCCATTTAATCACCTCATATTATGCTTACCGGGTTAATATCCAACTCCAGTTTCGCATGAAATTCATTTCGATTGGCCAGGACTTGTTTGCCAATACTATTTAAAAGCCAAAAATCATCGGCTTTGATCAATAATTGATAACGATAACGGTCTTTGATTTTATAATGGGGCGCAGGTGCCGGCCCCAGTATATCAACTTCCGCTTCGGTGGCATCAACCATCTCTTCGATCAGCCATTTAAGCTGCTCTGTTTCGTTTCCTGCCTGGGCTTCCAGACTGGAGCTCACTACAATGCGCAAGATTTCTTTGAATGGAGGGTACTGCAAAATTTTTCTGTTACTTATTTCATACTTATAAAAATTGAAATAATCCTGCCGGGCAGCATATCCGATCACTTCATGTTCGCTATTGTAAGTCTGGATCACAACTTCCCCCGGAAGGTTTGCCCGGCCGGCACGCCCTGCTGCCTGGACAATAAGCTGGAAACACCTTTCTGCCGCCCGGTAATCAGGAATACTAAGCATATTATCAATATCTATTATACCCACTAAAGAGACATCCGGAAAATCGAATCCTTTGGCCACCATCTGTGTACCGATCAAAATGTCGATGGCTTTGTTTTTCATTTTATCCAGAATATCCTGCCTCTGCCCCTTTTTCTGGCTGACATCCAGATCCAGACGGGCTGTTTTGGCCCCGGGGAAAAGAGTTTTGATCTCCTCCTCAACTTTTTGGGTACCATAACCAATTTGCTGAACATATTTACTGCCGCATTCCGGGCAGCGGCTGCTGATCTCTTTTTCATACCCGCAATAATGGCAGATCTCTTTATTAAGATCCTGATGATAATTCATCGCCACCGAACAGGATGGACACGAAAAAATGATACCACACTGCCGGCAAATTGTCACAGGCGAATAGCCGCGGCGGTTGATCAGTAATATGCTCTGCTGGCCGCTTTTAATTTTCTCCGCCAGTTTTTCCTGCAGCAGCTGGGATATGCTTGATCGGCTGGTTTTCCTCGACTCTCCACGGCGGTCATCGATCAGGATCCTTGGCAGTTCCGCCTGTCCGGGACGGCTTTCCAGTAAGAGAAGACCCGTCTTGCCGCTCACCGCTTTATAAAAAGTTTCAATAGCCGGAGTCGCCGTTCCCAGGACCAGTAACGCACTTTCCATTTCAGCCCGCTTACGGGCGGCTTCCCGGGCATGATATTTTGGTGTTTCTTCGTTTTTATAGCTGCTCTCCTGTTCCTCATCGATAATGATGAGTCCGATTTCGGGCAAAGGTGCAAAAATGGCGGAGCGGGTCCCTAATACCAGATCAATTTCACCATTTTTGATCTGCTTAAACTGCTGATAGCGTTCCGAAGGCAATACTGCACTGTGGATAACAGCCAATTTTTCGATCCGCGCCGCGAATGTATCGACCAAATGGCTGGTCAAAGCAATTTCCGGCACCAAAACCATTACTTTGCCGCCTTTTTTTATGATTTCTTCGGCAGCTTGCAGATAGATTTCCGTTTTGCCGCTGCCGGTGACACCATATAATAAGATTTCCTGGAAAATACCTTTCTGGCTGGCAGCTGCTATTGTCTTCAGGGCCTCCCTTTGTTCCGGAGTCAGGTTTTTTATTGCTTCGGCGCTTGCCGGTCTTTTCTTCTCCAGTTTTATATAACCTTTCTTAAGCAGCACTTTAAGACTGGCAGCAGGTATGATACTCTCCAGTGTCTTCTTTTCTGCGCTTTCGTTTTCCATCAGATACCTGATGGCTTGTGCCTGGCGGGGGGAACGTTTTTGTATCTGCTCCCAGATATCATTTTCCAGTTGCCCCAACTGATAAACATGATCGGCCTTGCCTGACCGGTAAGGGGTATATTTTTGCACCATACTGATGATGCCCTGTTCAGCTAAAGTGATCAATTCTTCATGAGAGACAAACTTAAGTGCAGTTTTGATCGGCATATTTCTGACCGCAGCCAGTTCACGCAAAAATGTTTCCTGCAGTGGATCATGACAAATCGCAGATAAATCTTCCCTTTCGAATCGGGCGGTGATGGTAACGGGTCCTTTTTTATCCATGCTGGCGGGAATAATTGTTTTCAGCGCCAGAGGTACGGAACATAAATAGTAATCTGCCAGCCACCTGGCAAATTCATATAATTTTTGGTCAAAGACCGGCTCTGCGTCCAGTATTTCGATCACTGGTTTTATCTTATCGGCGACTTCCTGCTCTTTTACGCCTGTCACATATGCTTCCAGGATCCGGTGGTTGAATTCGACCAGAACCCGCTGGCCAAATTCGATCTGCTCTGCAAAATGTTCCGGTACTGCATACAGAAAAGCCTGATTGAATTTTGCGGCGGGCAGATTGATATGAACCTCTGCTGTAAGCATACTGGCCTCCTTGTTTGATCCCCACTTACTGTCAAAACTATTTTGGGAATGCTGCTATTTTAAAAGCCCGCTTTGTCAGCGCACCATCGGCGCACTTCAATCACGGGCTCCTTTTAGCTTATATGGGTCTGGCTTAACGCAAGATATTTACATGTGACCTTCAAATATATTCTTACAGTCCTGCCTGTTCTTTTATGGCTGCAGCTTTATCTGTCTTTTCCCAGGTAAAATCTTCGTCATTGCGCCCGAAATGCCCGTAAGCCGCGGTCTTCTTAAAGATAGGCCGACGCAGATCCAGATTTTTGATGATTGCTGCCGGTCTTAAATCGAAATTCTTTTTGACTAAATCAATAATCTTATCCTCTGGGATCTTGTTGGTACCAAAAGTATCTACCCGAATGGAAACAGGGTTGGCCACACCGATGGCATAGGCCAGCTGAATTTCCAGCCGGTCGGCAACCCCTGCCTTTACCAGGTTTTTGGCTACATAACGAGCTGCGTAGGCTGCTGAACGATCGACTTTGGTGGGATCTTTGCCGGAGAAAGCTCCGCCGCCATGTCTGGCCATACCGCCATATGTATCAACAATAATTTTTCTTCCGGTCAATCCGCAGTCTCCTTGGGGCCCGCCGATGACAAACCTGCCGGTAGGATTGATAAAATAGCGGGTATTCTCATCCAGCATGTCAGCCGGGATAACTGCTTTGACTACATGTTCTATGATATCCTTTTCAATGGTTTCCTGCGGTATATCAGGATGATGCTGGGTGGAAACCACGATGGTATCGATCCTTATTGGTTTGTTATCTTCATATTCAACAGTCACCTGGGTTTTTCCGTCGGGACGAAGATAATCCAAAATACAATCTTTACGTACTTCTGTCAGCCTTTTGGCCATTTTATTTGCCAGCAGGATAGGCATTGGCATTAATTCTTCGGTTTCATTGCTGGCGTATCCAAACATCATACCCTGGTCTCCAGCCCCGATCCCGGCCAGCTCCTGCTCAGACATTTCCCCTTTTTTAGCCTCCAGCGCCTGATCGACTCCCATGGCAATATCTCCGGATTGTTCATCAATAGAAGTGATCACTGCACAGGTTTCACTGTCAAACCCGTATTTTGCTCTGGTGTAGCCAATTTCCTGCACTGTATTTCTTACCAGCTTAGGAATGTCGATATAACAATCTGTGGTGACTTCCCCGGACACAAAAACCAGTCCGGTGGTGACCAATGTTTCCGCTGCTACTCTTGCATTTGGGTCCTGTCCTATGATCGCATCCAAAATAGCATCCGATATCTGGTCGGCAATTTTATCAGGATGACCCTCAGTTACAGCTTCTGAAGTAAAAAGAGTTTTTGACAATTCCTTCATCCCCTCACCATTTTATTTTTGCATCAAACTGACTACTTTATCCAGAATAGCCTCCGCAACATGGTGCTTGCTCATCTGGGGCAGTGCTGCCGTATCGCCTTTTTTATCAATGATAGTAACAATATTGGTGTCTGCAGCAAAACCTGCTCCTTCCATTGTTACATCATTCGCTACAATAAAATCCAGGTTTTTGCTTTTTAATTTTTTGCGGGCGTTTTCCAGAACATTCTCTGTTTCAGCGGCAAAGCCCACCATGATCTGGCCTTTGCTTTTCTTCTTGCCTAATTCTTTTAAAATATCCGGCGTTCCAACCAATTCCAGTACCAACTGGGTGGTCTGTCCCTCTTTTTTCTTTAATTTTTGTTCTGCTGTTTTGGCTATTTTAAAATCACCAACCGCTGCTGCACCCACTATAATGTCGCAATCCGGCTGTAATTCAAGCATAACCGCACACATTTCCTCGGCGCCCCAAACGGAATGGAATTCTACTCCGGCCGGAACTTTAAGATTTGACTTGCCGGAAACCAGAATTACTTCGGCTCCTCTTTTTTGCGCTGCTTCTGCAATTGCATAGCCCATTTTGCCAGTGCCCCGGTTGGCTATAAATCTTACCGGATCGATATCTTCACAGGTGGTCCCTGCATTCACCATCAACTTTTTCCCCTGCAGATCCTGTTTGGGATGCAGTTCTTCCATGATGGCCTGATATATAACATCGATTTCAGGAAGCCTGCCCGGTCCGACAACCCCGCAAGCCAGTTCTCCGCTTTCAGGTTCCAGTATGATGCACCCGTAATCAGCCAGCTTGTTAAGATTGTCTTGTACCACGGGGTTTTGATACATATTTGTATTCATGGCCGGAACAACGATAACCGGTGCGGTATTGGCCAGATATACGGTACTCAATAAGTCATCCGCGATACCGTGGGCCATTTTCCCTATTATATTGGCTGTAGCCGGAGCGATAACCAGTAAATCGATTTGTTCCGCTACTCCGATGTGCTGGACCTTCCATTCCCGGCTTTCCTGCCATAGATCGGTCAATACTTCGCGGCCGGATATGGTTTTCAGAGTTAATGGAGTAATAAACCTGGTCGCTCCCTCGGTCATCATCACAATTACATCATAACCGGCTTTTTTTAATCTGCTGACCAGGTCAGTAATTTTGTAGGCAGCAATTCCGCCGGTAATACCTATACCAATTGTATCAGGCAAAATAGAAACCTCCCGTTAAAAAAGCTCAGCTTATTTTGATCTTTCCCTGTAAAACATCATCCAATGCTTCAGTCACCATGGTTGAAAGGCGATAGTTTTCATCATTCTTTTTATCTTCGGATAACTCCCGCGCTCTTTTGGCGACGGCTATGACCACAGCATACTTGCTGTTGCCAATATTGATTATGTCTTTGGTTGACGGTGGAATCATATTATCACCCCATATTCAGATTACTTATTTTACATCTTTCCGCTATGATGATCGCTTCAGTCTTGGTGACTGCATCTTCAAGGTCATCGTTGACCACCACATAATCATACAACGGCATATAAGACATCTCTTTTTCGCTGGCGGCTAAACGGGCAGCTATACTTTCCGGAGAATCCTGGTCCCGGTTACAAAGCCGGTCGACCAGATCTTCAATAGCAGGCGGGGCGATAAAAATAAAGACCCCCTCCGGCATGGTTGCTTTTACCTGCAAAGCGCCCTGGATGTCGATCTCCAGCAAAACATCCTTGCCCTGTTCCAGTTTCTTTATGACAAATTCCCGGGGAGTTCCATACATATTGGAGTAGACATTGGCCCATTCGATAAATTTGTCCTGCTGGATCCAGGTTTTAAATTCCTCTTCGGTAAGGAAAAAATACTCCCGGCCATGTTCTTCATTTATCCGGGGTTTACGGGTGGTGGCAGAAATAGATTCCAGCAAATCACCGACCCTCGGCAATACTGCTTTTTTGATGGTGCCTTTGCCAACTCCCGATGGACCGGAAATAATAAATAAAATGCCCTTTCTGGTCATGTACATATAAATTACCTGCTATTAAGCTTCATCATCCTTCGCGCCCAAACGGTTTGCAACTGTTTCCGGCTGTACTGCGGACAGCACTACATGGGTACTGTCAACAATAATAACTGCCCGGGTCCTTCTGCCGTAAGTAGCATCAATGAGCATGCCTTTTTCCCGTGCTTCCTGAATAATTCGCTTGATAGGTGCTGATTCAGGGCTGACAATAGCAATTATCCGATTCGCGGCAACAATGTTGCCAAAGCCAATGTTAACCAGCTTAATGTCCATAAAATCCCGGACTTAACCGGATCACCTCCTGTTTTATTCTATGTTCTGGATCTGTTCTCTTATTTTTTCAAGTTCTGCTTTGACTTCAACTACGATGCGGCTCATTTCCAGGTGGTTGCTCTTTGACGCTACGGTATTGATCTCCCGGAACATTTCCTGGATAAGAAAATCACATTTGCGGCCAATGGCTTCGCCTTCATCTATCAATTCAGCAAAATGTTTGATATGGCTTTTTAGCCTTACGATTTCCTCTGTGATACTGGCCTTGTCAGCAAATATTGCCGCTTCCTGCAGGATACGCTGCTCGTCTACCAGGTCCTGCCCCACCAATTCAGCGATTCTTTTACGCAATTTATCTTTATAGTCACTGGCCACCTGGGGGGCGAATTCTTCCAGTTCACCTACCATGGTCAATATATAGTTATTCCGTTCCAGAATATCCTGGGCTAAATTGCGTCCTTCCTTGCTGCGCATTTCAGCCATGCTGGTCATGGCTTGTCTCACTGCTTCTCCCAGCACTGACCAAACCAATTCCAAATCTTCTTCATCATCGCTTACATTGAATACTTCCGGCAGGCGGAAAAGATCGATTATTCTTAATTCCGGCGAAATATTTAGCTTTTCTGCTAATTCCTTCAAATATTTATAATAAGTCATCGCCAAATCATTGTCAACCTTAATATTTCTCACTGATTCTCCCGTTTTCTCAATATTAAGCGTCATTTCAATTCTGCCCCGGGTAACATAATGCTTTATTTCTTCCTTAATGCGGTCTTCCAAAAACATGTAACGGCGGGATAAGCGAATATGCGGATCCAAATAACGATGATTCACACCCCGAACTTCACAGGTTGCTGAATAGCCATCCTGTTCGACCTGACTCTTGCCAAAGCCTGTCATGCTTTTTATCATGATTCTTCTACCTTTCTTATCGCTTTTTGTCTGGTTATTTATTGGAATTATAGCTGAAAATACTTTGGCTAGCAATGTTAACCGCCGGGAAGAATTCTGCAGCGGCCAATAACTGACTTCGTATGGATTTCTTTATACCTTGTTTTCCGTGTGATACTGAAGGGTCAGGTGCCGGAAATTTTGGATCAGATATAAAATATATTTTCCAATCAACCGGCTGCCGGCGAAGGAAATAATGATCAGCCACTGCCATCCCTGAAGGGGAGCTGTTTTGAAAATGTTTTGCAGAGGAGGCCAATAAATTGCCATAACTTGCATAAAACTTGAAATAAGCACCGCTATGATCAGGTACTGATTGGCAAAGAATCCAAGTTCGAAGGGAGAATATTTTTCGGACCGGCATTCAAAAACATAAAAAAGCTGCGCAAAAACCAGCGTGCTCAAAGCCATGGTCCGGGGGATGCTTAAATCGTAGCTGCCTGAATACCAGCAAAATAATATACCCAGACTAAAAGCCAATAAGGTGATGGCGCCGATGAAAATGCCCCGTTTAAAAACAATTCCTCCCAGTCCGCCGGCAAATATGCCTTCGTTTTTCCCCCGGGGCTTTCTTTGCATAATAAAAGGTTCTGCCGGTTCCAATCCCAGCGCTATGGCCGGCAAGCCATCTGTGATCAGATTGACCCATAATATCTGGATCGGTAAAAGCGGCAGGGGCATACCCATCAAAGAAGCCAGGAGCATGACCAGTATTTCGCCAATATTACACCCCAGCAGGTAACGCAGGAATTTACGGATATTATCGTAGATGGCCCGGCCTTCATGCACTGCTTTGATGATGGTGGAAAAATCGTCATCGGCCAATACCATGGCGGATGCTTCCTTGGTCACTTCCGTTCCGCTTATTCCCATAGCGATCCCTATATCAGCCGCCTTGACCGCTGGAGCATCATTTACGCCGTCACCTGTCATGGCCACTACATGGTTTTGCTGCTGAAATATTTTTACAATACGGTTTTTATGCTGCGGAGATACCCGGGCAAATACACGGCTGGCCATCCCTTGCTCATATAACTCCTTGTCGCTGAGCCGGTCTATCTGCGTACCGGTGACCACCTGCTCACTTTCTGACAATCCTATTTCCCGGGCGATGGCAACGGCGGTGACCGGATGGTCTCCGGTGATCATGATGGGAATAATGCCTGCTCCCAGGCATTCGCGAACCGCTTTTTCAACCCCCGGCCGCGGCGGATCGATCATTCCGGCTATGCCGGCCAATATCATATGACTCTCCACTTCCACATCAGACATGCCTTCAATATCCCGCCCGGGAATGGTTTTATACGCAAAACCCAGTACCCTTAAGGCCTGCCCGGCCCATTGGTCTTGCAGATCAGTGATCTTTTCCCGTGCTGCCGGATCAAGTTGAATGCTCTGTTCCCCTTTCATCACCTGCCGGCAATTTTTCATCACCTCTTCCAGGGCACCTTTCATCAAAACCAATGCCTGGCCGTTTTCTTCTATCACTACCGTCATCTTTTTTCGCTCTGAATCAAAGGGGATTTCCCTGATGCGCTCCGCAGGTTCGCTGAGTCCGGCTTTCCGCGCCAGGACCAGCAGGGCAATTTCAGTTGGATCGCCAAATGTCTCTGCTTTTTTCCCTGTCATAATAAAGCTGGAGTTGTTGCAATGCCAGGCTGCCTTGATGATCATACTGATTGCCTTGTTACGCAAAGGTTTTACGGATTGCTGCCCGGCATAAAAATCACCTTTGATATCATAACCGTCCCCGCTGACAGTTGTGACCCCTTCAAGGGTTGCCAGTTTTTTTACCGTCATTTTATTTTGCGTAAGCGTCCCGGTTTTGTCTGAGCAAATAACGGTAGTGCAGCCTAACGTCTCCACCGCCGGTAATTTTCTTATGATGGCATTGCGTTTGGCCATGCGCTGAATACCCAGGGCCAATACCACTGTCACGATGGCCGGCAGCCCTTCAGGAATGGCTGCTACAGCCAGACTTATTCCTGCCAGCAACATGGTCATAATTGCTTCGCCCCGGTATATGCCTAATAAAACCACCACCATGCAAACTGCGATACAGATAACGATTAGAATTTTCCCCAACTGATCGAGTCTGATTTGCAGCGGTGTCATAGCACTGCCGGAGTTTTTAATAATATGAGCGATTTCCCCCATCACTGTTTCCATTCCGGTAGCTACAACCAGTCCCATACCGCGTCCTTTGGTAACAGCAGTCCCCATAAATGCCATATTGGCAATTTCCGCCAATGGGGTCCTTGGTCCCAGTATAATATCTGCTTTTTTTGCGGCGGGGGCGGATTCACCGGTCAAAATCGATTCATCGATTTCCATGCTGTGAGTTGCGGTCAAGCGAAGATCAGCCGGTATTTTATCTCCGGTCTCAAGAAATACGATGTCCCCCGGGACCAGTTCCGCCGTAAGCAGTTTGCGCTTTTTACCCTCTCTTAATACCGATGTATAAGGGGCAGATAATTTTTTTATTTCTTCCAGTGACTTCTCAGCCCTGAATTCCTGGATAAAACCCAGCAAGGCATTAATGGTTACAATAGCCATGATGGTGATCGCATCTTCCATGGCTCCTATCAGACCTGACAAAACTGTTGCCCCTAATAAAACCAGAACCATGGTATCGGTAAATTGATGCAGGAAAAGCTTTAGTGGGCTAAAAGCCGGCCCTTCTTCCAGTATATTTCTGTTCTTTGCCTGTCTTGTTTTGACCTGTTGGTCATTAAGGCCCGTTTCGCTACTGGAATTTTGTTTCTTGATTGCTGCATCAACTGTCATCTGACTCCAGACGTTGTACTTCATTCAGGCTTCCTCCGAGACCTTTTTGAAAATACTATTCCGAAGCAAAAAATAAAATTACTGAGGACAGGCCAGTGCTTATCCTCAGTAATTTCTGAATACCGTCAGGGGTTGGCTGCAAGACGCTCTAAGTATTTTATGCCAGGTCTTCTTGCCGGGCTGCAATAAAACCGGTCAATTTTTTAGCATCTTCTCTGGTAAAAAGATTCTCTTCCACTGTTGTAAAAATACAGCGGTTGTTATACTTATAAAATCCCGGGATCATAGGTTCCTCAAGAACACCTTTGGCTTTCAATACGAATTCAGCGGTTCTTTTGCCAAACAGAATAACCGTATTGGGTGCTAAGATATCAATTTCTTCTATCAGATAGGGCAGGCAGGAAACCACCTCTTTGCTTGTGGGCAGAATTGGAATTCCCGGACAATCAGGTTCATTGAACTGGCATTCTTTTTTATAAAACGCTTTATGCCTGACCAGCATATCCTCCGTATCGTCTATATGAAAACATGCCTGCGGCTGGCATCTGACCAAAAAAGTATGGTAAATTCTTTCCTGGTCAAACTCTTTTTTCAGCATCTGTCTGATTTCAATATAATTGTTCATTTCCGGACGCCGGTTGCCCTGAGACTGGAAAACCAGAAGGATTTCCGGTGTCAGGTCTCCTTTCCCCATTGAAGGGGTGTTGAAACAATGATGTGCCGACGAACAGCGCTTACAAGCATTGATCCTCGCTTCCATTTGTATGATCCGTTTTACAAGCAGCTCATGAGTGGTTTTCTTCATAATTACTCCCCCGCAGTAAACATTTAATAAATGAATAACCTCCTGTTCAAACGTGAGAAAACAGAAAAAAGCGGAACGTTTAACGTCCCGCTCTGTAAGCTTTTTATCTGTTAATCCAAATTTTCTGCTAATTTTTCTAAATATACTCTGGTACGACTACTGATTCCCCAAGTAGCATCTGTAAGCTTGGAACAAACGTAACTTCTTAAATTGTCATCCAATTCAGGAGCTAAAGTATCATATAGTATAAACAACACCCGCAGCAAATCTGTCATATTGGTAAGCAAACGTTCCGGTGGTGCAATTTTTAAAAGATCATCCTTTTTGCCGTAAAAATACACCATTTTTCTCAGGATCCATATTATTTCGGCATTGCTCCAGATGCGTTTATCAATGATTTCCTCTAAAATCTTCTCACTGCCCAGTTCGTTTTCCCTTGTTTCCAGCTCTTTCCACTCTTTGCTGTCCATTATACTGCCGGGCATAACAAAAATATTTTCTTCCATGTACCCCTCCAGCATGATTGAATTTGATTATGTATTATTGAACGATCCTTGCTGCACCAGCATAACTGTTTAAATAGTAACTTTCACCAAGGTTGGTGATGATCACTCCTCCGCTGCGAGGAGAAGAGGAATGGATAAATTCGTTATTACCGATATAAATCCCTACATGATCAATAGAAGAACTGCCACAGCAGAAAAATACCAGATCACCCAGCTGCAATTCAGCTTTACTGACCGGGGTACCCTGACTATATTGTGATGCCGCCGTTCTGTTTAAATTGTATCCATTTTGAGAATATACATACTTTACGAAACCGGAACAATCAAAGCCGCCCGGGGCGGAACCGCCATAGCGATAAGGCGTTCCCAGGTGCTGCATGGCAGTATTTAGAATGCTGGCAGTGATACTATTATTTACTGCGGACCCTCCCCTGGAAACTTCACTGCCTTCCAGAGAAAGTTTTAAAACGCATCCCGGGTTGATCACATCAGTGGTAAGATTATTGATCCGTTTTAACATCGCAACGCTGGTATTAAAAGCTGCCGCAATACTGTTCAAGCTGTCTCCAGGCTGGATGATATAAAAGTTCTCTGTTGGGGCTGGAGATGCGGTATTTTCAATCGGGGCTGCCGCGGGCTGGGTTGCAGGCGCCGGCGCTGCCTGTACGGAAGCATTTGCTACGCATAACTTTAAACCAATTTGAAGGTTATCAGAACTTAATTGGTTAAGCTCTTTTATTTTTTCTACACTGGTGCCAAATTGCTGGGCAATCTTCCACAAACTATCACCCGGCTGTACGACATAATAAGTAGCTCCCGCTTCAATGATGGGAGTGGCGGCCGGTTTTTGATCCGGGGTTACTTTCACACACAACCGCTCACCAATTTGCAGATTATCTGAACTTAACTGATTAAGCTGCTTAATTTTTTCAACCGAAGTGCCATAGTGAATTGCAATATCCCAAAGGCTGTCTCCTGATTTCACGGTATGATACGTTTCAGCTGCAGATACTGAACCTGAGAAAACGAGCTGGCATAAACAAATTGCGATGATGAGAGCGATCCTTTTAAGCATACAATACCTGCCTTTCTGTAGAAGTTTTTTTGTAACTTCTACACTTAAATGCAGGATTCCTGCCTTATATTATATAAATATGCTACTTTTTCCTCATGTTCCCGTAATATTTTTTAATTTTTTCCATTTGTTCGGTCGAAATTCCACAGCTTCCAAGCCGTGGATCATTCATTTCCCTGTTCAAGCCATGATAATCTGAACCGCCGGTCACAAGCAGACCATGTTTTTCTGCTATTTTTTCATATTTTTTAATTTGTTCAGGCGTATGGTCAGGATAATACACTTCGATCCCCTGGATCCCGGCTGCAATCACCTCCTGTATCAATGACTGGTTTTTTATTAATCCCGGATGAGCAATGACCGCAATGCCTCCGGCAGCTTTGATCAGGTTCAGTGCCTCTTGCGGAAGGAATTTATAGCGGGGCACATAGGCCGGCCGGCCGCGGCCAATTAATTTATCAAACGCTTCCCTGATGGAAAAAACATTGTTATTTTGGACCAAAGCCTGAGCAATATGCGGCCTGGCGATCAAATCATTCTGTGCGATCTGGCTGATCTGTTCAAAAGTTATATTGTATCCCATGCTTCTCAGTTTTCTTACCATTTCGTGAGCCCGATTCAATCTGGATGTTTTCAGTTCCTCCAACCGGGCATGAAGCCTGGAGTCCAGGTAGTCAATAAAGTACCCCAGGATATGCACTTCGCAATCTTCTTTCTCAGCATTCATTTCAATTCCCGGTATTACTTCAAGACTTCCTTTATACTTTTGCTGTCTGTCCATTGCCTGTGCAAGCCCAGACACGGTATCATGGTCCGTAACTGCAATGCCTGTCAGGCCCAGCTGAAAAGCTCTGTCGACAAGTTCCTCCGGTGACAGAATGCCATCGGAAGCGCTGGTATGGGTGTGTAAATCGAATAACATGGGAGACTCCTTTTATAGTATTGCTTTCATGACCCTTAATGCGTTACCGCTTAAAATGTTTTCCGTTTCGCTCGGGGTAAATCCCCGTCTCTCGAGCAGACCGCCCAGGTTTTGGTACTCCTCCACTCCGCTTAAGACCATATGGTCAGCTCCGTCAAAATCAGATCCCAGGGCAACGTGGTCACTGCCGATCAGTTCTGAAATGTAAACAATATGGTCTATTAGATCATACGCATTTTCATGACTGCCAACGAAGTCCTTCACTGCCGTGACCCCCACCACCCCTCCATTCATTTGCAGTGCTTTTAATTGCTCATTGCTCAGATTACGGCGATGGGGGCACAAATGCCTGGCATTGGCATGGCTGACGATCAACGGTTTGTCATAGTATTCCACCGCTTCAAAAAAACCTTTTTCACCTAAATGCGCTAAATCCAAAATCATTCCCAGTTCACTTATTTCTTCCAATAGTTGTCTGCCTTTTTTGCTTATTCCGCTGTCCTGATCGCCTGCCAGGACACCGTCTGCCATCAAATTGCGATAGTTCCAGGTCAATCCTATACTTCTTAAGCCCAGGCGGTATAATACATGGATCAGCTCGACATCGCTCCCCAATGCCTCAGCCCCCTCCAGATGCAGTAAACAGGCAATTTTATCTTGATTGACCGGAAGCAGGATATCTTCATATTGCATCAACGGATACACTTCTTCCTGATTCAGGCTGAGCTCACAATAATATTTTTCGCTCTGTTTCAGAATCTCCCTTAATGTATCTTCATTATCACGGGGCAGACAAAACAAGGCAAAAAATTGCACGCCGATGCCGGCTCGTTTTGCTCTCAAAAGGTCAAAGTGACCGCCATTATTTTTCAATGACTCCTTGGTTTTAGCCAGAAGCGAAATCGTATCGCAATGCAGATCAACAATTTTTCCCATTCATATCTCCTTGCATCGAAATATAAAAACCTGCCTTCGAGCAGGTTTTATATTTCGAAAAATGTTTTTTTCCTATTAGATTCATCATGGTTACCTTGGCTCAATGATGAGTTTGATAGCGGTTCTCTCTTCACCTTCAATCATGATGTCCGTAAATGCAGGTATACAAATCAGATCCATCCCGCTTGGAGCTACAAAACCTCTTGCAATCGCGATGGCTTTTATTGCCTGATTGATAGCGCCTGCTCCAATCGCTTGTATTTCGGCTGCCCCCCGTTCCCTTAATACACCAGCAAGCGCTCCGGCCACAGAATTTGGACTTGATTTTGCTGAAACCTTTAACACTTCCATAATGAACAATAACCCCCCTCAATAGTAATATATATAGCTGGCTTGCTCTCCTTTATGATTATATTCTAAATTGATTTGGTAATTCCTTCTTTTTGTTTACAACACTCTGCCAATATTTTCATATTAATCGATGACCTGACATATTCTTTCAATATTGATCACCTTATTGGTGTCATCATTAAAGTTTAAGACCACTCCCTGCAATTGCGCTGCACCTTTGGCTACTTCAAACCTTGCCGGTCTCTGCCGCAAAAATCTCTGAATCACCTGTTCTTTCTCCATTCCCAATATTGAATCCACCGGACCGGTCATACCCAAATCAGTAATATAAGCCGTATCACCCGGCAGGATTCTTTCGTCAGCCGTCATGATATGGGTGTGAGTCCCCAGCACAGCATCAGCCCGGCCGGCAAAATAATAAGCAAAAGCCAGCTTTTCCGACGTAGCTTCTCCGTGAAAATCAATGATGATTAGATCAGCTTTATCCTGCAGGCGGGACAGAATGGTTTCCGCGATTTGAAAGGGACAATCCAGCGCATCAAGAAAAACCCGGCCGGAAACATTCATCACCGCTACTTTTTTACTGAATCCGGCAGTGTAGATGTGAAATCCCTGTCCAGGACAATTGCCGGGATAATTTGCCGGCCGCACGATCCTGGGCTCGTCATCGATAAAAGTATAGATTTCACGATTGTCCCACACATGGTTGCCCATTGTACAGACATCGACCCCGGCACCGATAATTTCGTTAAAAACTTCCCGGTTAAGCCCCCTGCCCCCGGCAGCGTTTTCCGCATTGGCTATGGTAAAATGGATATCATGTTTTTTCTGCAGACCCGGCAGCAAACTTTTCAGAGCCCGGCGGCCCGGCTTTCCCACAATATCACCGATGACTAAAATATTCACCTGAGTGCCTCCATCATTTATTTAACACAAAAACCTTTCCACCCTGGCGAAAAGCCCAAAAGCTATTACAGTTCCGGGACTTACAGATTCTGTGCAGTAAATTTTTCTTCAAGCTCTGCTTATAGGTATCAATGGTTTTAATATTAATGTTATCTTTGACAAGATAATGATCATAATCTTCTTTCATGATATTTATGTACAAGTCGATTTCTTCTTCCGTTAATGTGGCTTGATCCCGATACAAAGTAAAAAAAACAATCCCTTCCAACTCATTAACACTTATATTGAACATCTTTGGCTGCGTGTGGTAAAGCGTATGATAAAGGTGATAACATTTACGTAATTTCATCTGCAATCCCGGCAAATGATCTCCGGTCTTCATTCCCTTAAGAGCAAATTTCAGCGCAATTGTTTCCTCATCGGTCTGATATTTGATCCCATTTAGTTCGGGATAATTTACAGAAACATTGATCAGCATATCTATACAGGTACTATTCATCTACATCTTCTCCTAAAAAAATATAATACAAACATTTTCTTCAAAGCAAAAAGAAAGTCCTGCTCTTTTGCTGAAGGTAATATATAACAACACCATAAGAAAACAGAGCAGCCCTGGTTTTAAAGCTGCTCTGCTGATTAAAGCGATACTATTTTGCGTATTCCACTGCCCGCGTCTCTCTGATCACAACAACTTTGATCTGCCCCGGGTATTCCAGATCAGCTTCTACCTTTTTGGCAATATCCCGGGATAAGTTGATGGCATGCAGGTCATCGACCTCATCAGCTTTAACGATTATGCGTATTTCCCGCCCGGCCTGAATCGCAAAAGTTCTTTCGACGCCGGAAAAAGACTCAGCTACCGCCTCCAGTTTTTCCAGACGTTTTATATATGTTTCCAGGGTTTCCCGGCGAGCTCCCGGGCGTGATGCAGATATAGCATCCGCGGCCTGTACCAGAACTGCCTCTATGGTCTCATAGGCAACATCACCATGATGGGCTGCAATGGCATGGATCACATCCTTGTTTTCCCGGTATTTTTTGGCCAGGTCCACGCCGATTTCAACATGAGGTCCGGAAACTTCATGGTCAACTGACTTGCCAATATCATGCAGTAATCCGGCCCGTTTCGCCATCATAACATCCACATCCAGTTCCGCCGCCATGACACCTGCCAGATGTGCTACTTCAATAGAATGCTTCAGCACATTCTGTCCATAGCTGGTACGGTATTTCAAGCGTCCCAAAAGTCTGATCAATTCCTGGTGAATGCCGTGAACCCCAACTTCAAAGGCGGCCTGTTCTCCTAATTCCCGGATCTCCTGGTCAATTTCTTTCTGGGCTTTATCCACCATCTCTTCGATCCTGGCCGGATGAATCCTGCCGTCATTCACCAGGTTTCCCAGCGCAATGCGTGCAACTTCCCGTCTTATAGGATCAAAAGATGACAGGATGACCGCTTCAGGTGTATCATCAATGATCAAATCGACACCGGTTAAGGTTTCAAAAGTCCTTATATTCCTTCCTTCGCGGCCGATTATTCTTCCCTTCATTTCATCATTGGGCAATGGCACAACAGAAACAGTGGTTTCAGAAACTACATCAGCCGCACATTTCTGAATCGCAAGACTGATAATGTTCTTCGCTTTTTTATCGGCCTCCTCTTTGGCTTCGCTTTCAATGGTTTTGATCATTAATGCAGTTTCCTGTCTGATTTGCTGACTTATATTGGATAACAACAATTCCTTGGCCTCCTCAGAGGTCAAGCCTGATAACCTTTCCAGTTCCTTTAACTGCTGGGTCAGGATCAGTTTCAAATCATTATTGGTTTTATCAGCTTCTTTTTCTTTTTCGTGCAGGAGTTGTTCCTTTTTCTCCATGTTTTCAGCTTTTTTGTCCAGGCTCTCTTCTTTTTGAATGATCCTTCTTTCTATCCGGTCCAGTTCCCGGCGACGATCACGAATATCTTTATCAGCTTCCTGGCGGTTTCGATGGATCTCTTCTTTTCCTTCCAATAACATTTCTTTTTTTAGTGCTTCCGCTTCTTTGCTGGCTTCATCAAGCATTTTGGCGATTTCTTCTTCTGCCGAACCGAATTTGCTTTCGGCCACAAATCGCCGTCCAAAATATCCTGCTATAAGCCCAACCGCCAGAGCAATACTAATAATAATAAAACTCTCCAGTAAATTGATAATTCCACCTCCCTTGATGTATTTCGTATCATTTTTAATTTAGTCCATAAAAAAACCGAGTAAACACCCGGCTCTTAAGAAACACTTACCTTGTTGAATGATTATTTTCAACTTCACAATGTAATCATATTCTTAACACAAGTGAAGTTTAAATAACTCCCCTTAACCTTATACAGACAACCATTAATAAATCTATATTTTAGGATCTATATGTCTATACTTCATGTATCCAAACTCCAGTTAAATGGAAAATATATATTAATTAGCGTAGTCTAATTGGTCAAAGTAGTAAGGTAAGGCTTCTATAATGTAGCCTTACCTTAGATTTTAGTTTAGTTTGCCACCTAGTGTCAAGCCATGCCGTGATTTGTTTACTCTGCGTCCTCACTGCCTGATGACGGCTTGATACGGTCGGCTGATTTGTCTCCGCGAATGGCTTCTTTTACTTTCTTTTCCAGCAAATCGTAAAACTCAGGATTGTTTTTGATATATTCCTTGGAATTTTCACGTCCCTGTCCTATGCGCTCCCCTTCATAGGAATACCACGATCCGCTTTTGGAGACAATCTCCATGGCGGCAGCAATGTCGAGCAGATCACCTTCCCTGGATATACCCGTACCATACATAATGTCAACTTCGGTGGTTTTAAAAGGCGGCGCCACTTTATTCTTCACTACTTTGATCTTGGCTCGGCTCCCGATCACTTCCGTCCCTTGTTTGATGGCTTCCCCTTTTCTTACCTCCAGGCGAACCGAAGAGTAAAATTTCAAGGCTCTTCCGCCGGTGGTGGTTTCATTGTTGCCATAAATGATCCCCACTTTTTCACGAATCTGGTTGATAAAAATACAACAGGCTTTTGATTTGCCGATATGTGCGGTCAATTTGCGCAAAGCCTGTGACATGAGCCGGGCCTGCAAGCCAACGTGAACATCTCCCATTTCCCCGTCCAGTTCTGCTTTGGGAACCAATGCTGCCACAGAATCAATGACGATCACATCGATGGCACCGCTGCGTACCAGAGCCTCCGCAATTTCCAGGGCTTGTTCACCGCTGTCGGGTTGGGATACCAACAGGTTGTTTATATCCACCCCCAGATGCTTTGCATAAAGCGGATCAAGTGCATGTTCCGCATCGATAAAGGCAGCCATGCCTCCATCTTTTTGGGCCTGGGCGATAGCATGCAAAGCCACGGTGGTTTTACCCGAAGACTCCGGTCCGAATATTTCGATCACACGCCCCCGGGGAAATCCTCCTACGCCCATCGCCAGGTCCAGGGAAATACACCCGCTGGATATTACTTCCACATTCATGACCGCTGCTTCCCCAAGCTTCATGATAGAACCTTTGCCAAATTGTTTTTCTATGTTTCGTATCGTATTGTTTAAGGCATCAATTTTACCCTGTTCAATGATATTTTCCATTTTCAAAATCCTCCTCAAACATATGTTCGCTTTTTAAAATTATAATGAGTAATATCAGGAATGTCAAATCTATTTCTGCTTAATTTTGTAAATTAATAAATTGGTTTTTCATTCTCCCATCTTTTTATTTCTCACACAAATAACGGCGAACTATATCCAGAGCTGATTTTACGGCCAAAATCCTGTTTCCTTCCCGATGACTGTTAAAATGCAACTTGTATACCTTTTGCTTTTCATCACTGAACAGCGCAATATAGACCAGTCCAACAGGCTTGGTATCAGTTCCGCCTTCGGGGCCGGCTATACCTGTTATGGCAATGGCGATATCGCTGCCAGCGGTTTTTTTGATTCCCGCTGCCATCTCCCGGGCGGTTTCTTCACTTACTGCACCAAAATCTCTGATCGTTTGGTCATTCACACCGATCAGCTTATTCTTGGCTTCATTGCTGTAAGTTATGGCCCCGCCCCAAAAGTATGCAGAACTACCTGGTAAATCTGTAATGGTTTTGCTCAGATATCCGCCGGTGCATGATTCTGCAACTGCCAGGGTAAGACCCTTATCCCTCAATAATCCTGCCACCACTGATACCAAAGCATCCTCATCATAACCATAAATATAAGCTCCCATATCAGCCTTAATTTTTTCCGTCAGTCCGTCAAGTAATCTTTGGCTGGCTTGCTGATCTTCCCCTTCTGCTGTTATCCTTACATGTATTTCACCATCTGATGCCAGCAGTGCGAAAGAACATCCCTGCGGATCATCCATAACATCTTTTATCATTTCTTCTACTTGCGATTCCCCTGGGCCGAAAACTTTTATGACCCGACTGACTGCTTTCTTTCCGGTCAGATTTAGTTTTTCCTTGAGCAAAGGTTCAGCTTCTTCCAAAAACATTTTCTTCATCTCACGGGGAGGACCGGGAAGTACAATGATGGTTTTTTGATCTTTATATAAGTACATCCCCGGAGCTGTGCCGGAGTTATTGGCCAGAATAATGGCTTCACGCGGAAACATTGCCTGCTTGATATTGTTTTCCGGCATCGGTTTATGGCGCCGGGCAAAAAAATCCCGGATTCTGGTCACTTCTTCTTCTACCACTTCCGGCTTAACCTGCATAAATTCACAGGCGGTTTCCTTGGTCAAATCATCTTTAGTTGGTCCCAGCCCGCCGCTGGAGATGATTATATCTGCCAGCTGCGCTCCCAGGGCAAAAGCTGCAAATATTTCTTCCTTCTGATCCCCCACAATGATCCGGCCGATCACTTTTACGCCTGCTTCCATTAATCTCCGGGCAATAAAGTCTGAGTTGGTATCGATGGTGCTGCCCAGCAGCAGTTCCGTTCCGGTGGCAATAATAAATGCCTTTTTCAAACCAGTCATCATCTCCTCAATACTATCTGTCTTTTATTATATACATTATATACTTTTTCGCCGGTAATATCGGTAAAGAAGAGCATAAAAAAACCGGGTATCAACCCGGTTCCAGACCGTAAAAAAAAGCGAATCCCATTGTTACATTACAAACCCCGCTCGGTCAACGTACCTAAGTACGCTTCACTCGCGGGGCTTGTATGTGCCTCGATCTTCACTTTTTTTTATTCGGTCTGCTGTTATTGATATACGAAAACCATATCATATATCAAACCCGGTTCAATATCATTTAGCTGGCTTTCAACTGCAAAAAAGTTTCCCGGTCGATGGATTCTTCTGTCAATAAAAAAGCCGACAGTTTATAAAGCAGTTCTTCTTCAGCACTCAGGAGCTGCCGGGTTTGATCCTCCAACTGGTGAATGATCTCTTTGCATTGTTCGTAAACAACCTGCTGCGGTGTATCCTGTGAATTTATAATACCTAATGAAGAAAGTCCGCATTCCACAATTTCCCTGGCCAGTGTCCAGGCTTGTTCAAAATCATTTCTGGCCCCGGTGCTTTTGCTTCCGTATTTGATTTCTTCCGCCACTGCACCTGCTACCGTTACCATGATCTGTTTCTCCAGCTGCTCACAAGTATACAGATGCTGATCATCCTGAGGGGACTTGCGTAAAAAGCCCAGCGCTTTGCCTCGCGGCACGATGGTCAAAGAGGATACTGATCCGGGCTCAGTCAGTTCACTGATCACTGCATGACCGCTTTCATGTATGCTGACCCGTTCCATTTCCTGCGGTGATATTTGGCGATCCAATTTCTCCCCCATAATCACTTTATCAATGGCTTCATTAAAATGATGCATTTCTATCTCCGCCGCATTTTCCCGCATAGCCAGTATAGCTGCTTCATTGGCCAGACTTTCGATGTGGGCGCCGGAAAAGCCAAAAGTCGCCCGGGCTATTTCATCAATTAAAGCTTCATCCCGGACCTTCTTATTTTTTAAATGTATTTCCAGGATTCGGGCTCGTCCTTTTTTATCCGGCAAACCTACCTGTACCTGACGATCGAACCTTCCGGGTCTGATCAGAGCCTGGTCCAGTAAATCAGCCCGGTTGGTGGCACCGATCACTAAAATACGGGTTTCATCCTGAGTAATGCCATCCATTTCCACCAATAATTGATTTAAGGTCTGATCATATTCCAGGTGACTGCTGTGACTGCCTCTTTTCCCGCCCAGAACTTCCAGCTCATCAATAAAAATAATGGCACTGGATTTCTTTTCCCTGATCGCTTTTTTACGCGCTTCCGCAAATAATTTGCGCACTCTTTTCGCCCCGACACCCGCATACATTTCAATAAATTCACTGCCGGAGGCAGCGATAAAAGCTGATCTGGTATAGCTGGCAGCGGCTCTGGCCAGAAGGGTTTTTCCGGTTCCCGGCGGACCTACCAGCAGAACCCCTTTTAATGGTCTGATCCCCATACGGCTGATCTCGTCAGCATGGATCATAAAATCAAGGGCTTCCTGTAATTCTTTTATCGCCGTATCCTGACCGCCGATATTATCAAAACTGAGCGGGTTGTTATATTTTCCCTGGCTGCTGATTTCCTGAAAATTCACTTTGCTCTGGGTTTTGGTGAAATAATAAAAAGCACCTCCCACCAGGGCAATAAACAGGAGGGGGGTAATATTGACCCCAACCACGGCCAGAAATATCAGCACTCCGATCCCTGCGCCGACTGCTATTTCTATCATCATGGTCCCTCCTCTCATATTGATACGGTTCCCTCGGTTATCTGCCGGGGAATAACGGCATAAAGACTCTTCTGTTCCTGTGTAAGCTGCAGGTATATCCTGTCACCATCAATAGAAAACCTATATTCGGTATCCGGACTATTGTGCAGTAATTGTCTGCTTATTTCTTCCTGCAGCCATATATAATTATTCTTTGCCAGGGCTTCATAGATATAAGGCTGCATTTGGTCATAAAGATCGGTCAGCTGCTGGCTGCGATGGTCGGCGATCTGCAGTTCATATCCTTTTCTGGCTAAATACGCAGTTGAAGTTTCATCCAGTTTCACATATGAACTTTGCAGGTTTTCTACTTCATCCAGAACCACCGTGATCCGGTATTGGCCTTCCTCTTTGGACACTTTCACATCCTGGACCCCGTCAACATCTTTTAACGCCTTCAGCAAAGGCTTCTTGACAATATAATTGTTATAAAAACTATAGCCGCCCAGCAAAAGGCTGAAAGTTACAAGTAATGATATGGCTGCTGTTATAATTCTTTTATCCGGTTGCTTCATCTTCTTCAACACCCCCTGTCTCCGCCATTATATCACAGAGAACGGTTCAGCTCTGTACTTTAAATATGGTAATACCGGCATTGTTTGCCTGCAGCTGTAAGAACATCTTTGTTTCTTTTGCCAAAATTACGAAATCATAATAAACTGTTAGGAGAAAGAAGGGGGGAGGGTCACAATTGAATGAACCGATCACTGACCGCACAGAACTGTTGAAGCTCATCTTTGATAAAGTGGATTATCGTCCGCAATGTTCCATACTGCTCGATCAAAAAACCCTGGAATATCTGCCGGGCCAAAGTCTAACCGTTGATTACCCCGTGGCAGATAAATTCCTCAATCTGGCCGGGTCCATGCAGGGCGGATTTATTGTAGCTGCCTTTGACAATACCTTTGGCCAGTTATGCTATTTGGTTACAGAAAAAGTCCCTATTGCCACCATCGATATCAGTACCACGTTCCACCGGCCTATTTTTAAAGATGATACCCTGAGAGTTTTCGCCCGGGTCCAGTCCAAAGGGAAAACCACCATAAGTCTGGCTGGTGAAGCTTTCAGCAAAGAGGGCAAATTAATCGCTTCTGCAATGACCAATTATATGATCCTAAAAAAATAGAGGGCTTTAAGCCCTCTTATACCGTCAAATAAAAGTGAATATCATTGTTACAATGTGTACTCTTTTCATTTTTTCAATCATATTTCGTCAGATCTTGGGTTCACCCAGTGAATCATGATTCTTCCTTTGCCAGTTCACCGATCATATCATAAAGCCTGATCCCTTTGAGCGTGACCTTAGCAAATTCACCTTTAACAAGCTTTTGCGGTGTTTTAACAATGGTGATTCCATCCACTTCCGGTGCCTGAAAATAACCCCGGCCGGTATATAAATTTTTGCTTTTCTGCCCGGTGATCAATATAGGCAAGGTACGCTCCAGTCGGCGGATATTTTTTTCCCGGGTGATTTTTTTCTGTATTTTTAATATCTGCTCCATTCTGGCTTGTTTGACCTCATCAGGAATTTGATCAGGCATGAGAGCAGCGGCAGTATCATCTTCAGCACTGTAAGCAAAACACCCCAGCCAGTCAAATCGAATACTCGTCACAAAATCAGTGAGCTCGGTAAAATCCCGCTCCGTTTCCCCGGGAAACCCTGTCATTACAGTGGTTCTTAATACCAGATCCTTGATTTCCGTTTTCAGCTTATTTAGCAAAGAATACAAAGAATCAAAATCGTGGCCGCGGTTCATCCTTTTTAAAACCGAAGTGGAAGCATGCTGAACGGGAATGTCCATATAAGGAAGAATCTTGTTGTCTGCAGCGATGGTTTCAATGACCTCTTGATTTATATGGGCAGGGTGCAGATACATTAAGCGGATCCATTCAATTCCGCCTATCCGGTTTATTTGCTTTAAAAGCGAGGGCAAGCCGTTGCTTACACCCAGGTCCTGTCCGTATACAGCGGTATCCTGCCCCAGGATCACCAATTCCTTGATGCCTTTTTTCGCTAAACTTTCAACTTCTTTCAGGATCTCCGGTTCCGGGTTGGAACGGAGTTGTCCGCGGATCATAGGAATGGCACAATAAGAACAGCGATTATTGCAGCCCTCAGTGATTTTCAGATAAGCATATCCAGGGGGTGTGGAAAGCACTCTTTCTCCCTTTTCAATAAACTCGGCAGGCGCGGGCTCGATTAAGGCAGGGGTTTTCCCCTCTGCGATCTGGTCGATCACATCAATAATTCCGTGATAAGCTGATACTCCTATTACTCCGTCCAATTCCGGCATTTCATCCATTAATTCCCGGCCATATCGCTGAGCCAGGCATCCGGCGGCGATTATATAACGTAATTTTCCCTGCTCTTTCAAATGCCCGGTGCTGATAATATGATCGATGGCTTCCTCTTTGGCGTCATTTATAAATCCACATGTATTGATAATAACCAACTCAGCTTTTTCAAGATCGTCGACCAATTTATGTTGGCTTTTTTGCACCAGAGCCATCATTATTTCTGTATCCACCCGGTTTTTCGCACAACCGAGACTGATAAAACCAATATTCACTTGATCCTTTTACTCCTGTCTGGCATGTTAAAGGGTAAATGTCTGGCGTTTGACCTGGCCGACATCGCCAAATACGCCTAAGTTTTCACCATTCAGTATGATTTCAATTCCCCCGGCATTTCCAGCTTTGAGATATACAGATTCCTCACCGGTAAAACTTTTTTCTTCTCCCGCTTTGATGAAACCGGTAAAATTATTAGCTCCATCAATATTTACCTCCAGCCAGCATTCCTGACTGGCTGATACTAAAACATCAACCTTGTCAGGAACCGCAGGAATATTGTCAGGCTGCTGGGGTTCCTCCCCGCCAGCCGGTTCCTGTGGCTCCACAATGGGAGGTTTAACAATTGGCTGTTCAACAATATTCTGACCGGAGAAATAACTAACCAAATAGTTGCCCGCCCATATTGCAATCAGCAAAAATACCACCGCAGCTGCAATATTTTTAGCATTCAGCCAATCAGGTACTGCGCTTTTTTCCGGAGTATAAGTCACGATTTCTTCATCGTGTACTTCCTGATTAGCATATGCCAGTTCCTTGAATTCCTGGGTAAGCTGTTTTTCGTCCAACCCTAAAAAACGAGCATAGTTTTTTACAAATCCAGTGGCATAAATTCTCGGGGGCAAAACAGCAAAATCTTCATTCTCCAAAGCCTGCAGATATAATTTGCGTATCTTGGTCTGTTCTTCCGCCATCTGAAGAGTGTAGCCCAACTCTTCCCGTCGTTTTCTTAATTTTTCACCCCATAACATCTACCGATTCACTCCTTTGATATGCAAACCGTTTGAATTTTAACTTCCTACATTGGAGGAAGCTGTGCCAACCGCGATTCGGACCGCTTGTCTGGCAGGGTATTGACGGGCCAGCCCATAAATCATCCCGGCCAGTAAAAATGGCAAACGGTTACTTACAGAAAAACTTTGATTGGGCATTAAAGGAAATTCAATGGCAGTTTCAGGATCCATATAAATAAGTCCGGTATGACCATCAGTAATAATACAGCGTGTATTGTTAGTCTTAACCAAGTCTAACATTTTTCGGCTAAAATAATCAATATTTTCTGAATTCTTCAGTCCGATCACCAAAAGGGAGGTTTGGGTATAAAACTGCGGAATTTCTGCGGTTGTGTCCAAATATAAACAGGTTCCGGTCAGAGGCATTTTTTCATCATTACGGGACACCAGTTTTTCGAAAACATCCCCCTGAATACCTGGATCAATAAGTAACCAATCAGAGTTTATCAATACCCACTCCCATGTATCTGCAGCCTGATCGTAGTCGGCAGGTTTAACACCTTCCTGATATGATATAACCCCATTGATATACACGACCCGGCTGCTTCTCAAGCCTTGATCGCGTGAAATATTTGATATATCTATCTTTTTTTCCTGCATCTTATCGATGATATATTCTCCCAGTTGATCCTTTCCTACTACAGTTACCACTTTACTCTGGACGCTAAGTTCAGCGAACGCTTTTGCAGCTTCTACGGCAAAGCCGCCCAGATGCATGTCTATCCTGCTTTCCGGCTTCTCAGTTATTTCTATGCGCATACAGCTTTCTCCAAAAATAACGATGGAAGCTTCCTGGTTAAAAACATACCCTTTTCCCAGTATCACACCTTTTTTCATCAGGTTCGATATATGTACTGCAACCGATGATCTGGTAATACCAAGCCGGTCCGCTAATTCCACCTGAGATATCAGGGGTTCTTTTTTAAGCAGTTCCAAAATTTCTGTTTCCCGCACGGTTAATCCCATATTACGCTCTCCTAGAAATGAATTTAAAATTGCTCGATATTGGCCGTCAATTTGCTTAACTGATTATGATCGATCAATACTTCCCTTTTATTACCGTCCAGTTCTGATACGATTCCCCGTTCTTCCATCATATCAACCAGGCGGGCAGCTCTGGCATAACCTATCCGCAATTTCCTCTGCAACAGTGATACGGACGCCTTTTGGGTGTCAACAAAGACACTCACCGCTTCCCAGAAAAGGTTGTCATCATAATCGAACTCTGCCTGTTCAAACAACATATCAAGTTCTTCTTTTTGTTGTGAGGCTTCTTCCTGATCTACCTGACTCCTGATATATTCCACCGTCATTTCAATATCATGGTCGGAAACATAGGCTCCCTGCACCCGGGAAGGTTTGACCGCCCCAACCGGGAAAAAGAGCATGTCCCCTTTACCCAGCAGTTTTTCTGCTCCGCCGCTATCCAAAATGGTCCGGGAATCTGCCTGGGAAGAAACCGCAAAGGCGATCCTTGAAGGTATATTGGCTTTAATGATACCCGTCACCACATCCACCGAAGGACGCTGGGTAGCCACAATCAAATGCATTCCTGCCGCCCGTGACATTTGGGCCAGTCTGCAAATGGAATCTTCCACTTCCACCGGGGATACCATCATCAAATCTGCCAGTTCATCAATAATAATAACGATATAGGGCATTTTCTCTGCCGCGATCTGGTTATAGCGGTTTATGTCTCTGACTCCCTGCTCGGCAAATAATTTATAGCGCTTTTCCATTTCATTAACCATCCATTTCAGGATAATGGATGCTTTTTTAGGATCGGTCACCACTGGCGTGAGCAGATGAGGTATCCCGTTATAAACGGTTAGTTCCACCATTTTAGGATCAATAAAGACCAGTTTTAATTCATCCGGGGTCGTGTTGTATAAAATACTTATAATAATACTATTCAAGCATACACTCTTTCCGGAACCCGTCGATCCTGCAATCAGCAGGTGAGGCATATCATTTAATCTACCCACTACCGGGTTGCCGGAAATATCTTCCCCTAAGGCAAAAGCCAGGGGACTGGCTATTTTCTTAAAGGTCGCAGAAGATAAAAGGTTCCGCAGACCCACACTTAAAATCTTGCTATTGGGCACTTCGATGCCAATGGCTGATTTTCCCGGTATAGGTGCTTCGATCCTGATTCCCGGAGCAGCCAGATTCAATTGCAAATCATCGGTAAGGCTTATGATCTTGCTGATCTTGACCCCGGGAGCCGGAGAAAGTTCATAACGGGTAACCGCCGGGCCGCAGCTGACCTGCTTTACTTTGACACTAATGCCGAAGCTGGAAAACGTATCCTCTAAAACACTGATACTATTTTTAATATTCTTTTTATCAATACTTCTTTCTTCACTGGCTTCGCTCAGCAATTCAAAAGGAGGTTTCTGGTAGGAAGCTGTCTTGGTTACCGGTAATACGATCTTGGTTTCATTTTTCTTGCGGCTGATTTTTTCTTCCGCTTCTGCCGGCAGGATCGGCTGATATGCTTCGACCTCCGCTTCCGGCATCTGTATCACATTGGCCGGGGCTTTTTCTTTATGATCAATGATCAGCGGTGCGTTCTTATCGACCGGACCTGCCTGGTCTTCTTCCTCATAAAACAAGATCCCTGCCAAAAACTGTCCGGCCTTTTTGGCGGATAGAGAAATAGCTGAGGTAATCTTGTCCAAAGGCTGATTGATGATCATCAGGATGGCAATGATCGCACATACGATCAGTACGATCAGTAAGCCTACTTTTCCCAGCAGCTGCATAAACACATATGCCAGCATACCGCCTAAAGCCCCGCCCCCCATACCTTTAAGTCCGGCTTCCAGTTCTGTGAGGCCTTTGGGAATGGAGTAGATGCTGAGATAAATAAGAATCGCCAGAGCAAGAACCACCAAACCCCACATTTGCCCTGACCATATTTTTTTATTTATCCCGATATGGATGGACCACAAAAGCAGGAAAAATGAACTTATGATCGCCCCATCTCCCAAAAGCCAATTCAGCCCCCGGGAAAAATAGGTTCCCAATATTCCAATGAACAAGGTGTCTTCAGGGAGACCATAAAACTTTTTCACACATAAATAAATAAATACCGCCAGCATAAGTAATACCAGCGAAATGATCTCGTACTTTACCCGGAAAGTCTTCTCTGCCTCTTGATTCGTTGGTTTCGGTTTTAATTTTTTCACTTTCGGTTCTGGTTTTTTGGCCATTTAAATGACACCTCAATGCGTATTGCTTCCACTTTCTATATCTGCCATTAAATTCCTTCTTTTATCTCCTAAAAGAAAAAAGCATATCCTAAAACCAAAACGCCCAATAACCAAACATAATAGGAGAAATACGCCAGCCGTCCGTTTCTGACCAGGTTCATCACTACTTTGATGGCCAGCAGGCCGAAAGCGATCGCCGAGATCACACCGGCCAAATACGGTATGCCATCACTAAAATCTATACCAACGGTAAACAAGTCCTGTAGTTCCAGCAATCCTGCTCCTAATATAACAGGAATGGAAAGCAAAAAAGAATAGCGGGCGGCAAATTCCCGGTCCAATCCGGTCATCAGTCCCGCAGCAATGGTGGAACCGGAACGTGAAATACCGGGAATAATAGCGATGGCCTGCATGAGACCGATCAGCAGCACATCTTTATAGGTAGTCTCTTTTACTTCCTTGCCAAATATAACCCTGACCGATAGTCTCTCTGAAATCTGCAGAATGATTCCGGTAAAAATCAAACCAAATCCTACCACCACCAATGATTCAAAGGCTTTTTCAAAGTAGGGGGCCAGGAAATATCCGGCTAAACCTGCAGGAATACAGCCCACAACGATCAGATAAGTCAGTTTGGTAAAAGGTTTCCGTAAGATGGCTGCAATATCAGAACGAAAGGCGACACATACCGAAATCAGCGTACCCATATGCACCAAAACAGCAAAGGTCAAGGGTTGTTCCTTGACTCCCAACAGATTCTGCAATATTACTAAATGACCGGAACTGCTCACTGGCAGGAATTCCGTCAGCCCCTGAACAGCGCCGATCAGTAATGCTTCAAAAGTTGTCAAATCCATACCCCTTTCAATCATCAGCTTTATAAATTATAGCATATGGTGGAAAAAACAGAACCTGCTGGTACAAAAAGTAGTCTCCGGGTGATCTTCTTCTGCTCAGGCAGGCAAATACCTTTCGGCATAGACAAGTACTTCACCGGTGGCTGCCAAAAATATTCTGTCAGGAATGTAACATAAAATGAACCCTGCCATCATATTTTCCAATTAGGAGGTGTTATTATGATGCCAAAAAGCATGTCCATTGAAATAAAAGTCTTAATAAAAACCCTGGTGTTTTCAATCATTCTGGCTATGATCACCGGAAGCATCGTATATTATACATCACTGTCAGAATCCTTATTATCCACTTTGGGAAAAGTCATTTTGATTCTTACAATTTTTACCGGCGGTTGTATGGTCAGTCAGTCATATGGAAATAAAGGCCTGTTCAGAGGTCTGACCATGGGCACCGCTTATTTTATCCTTATCCTGGCAGCTACCTTTATTTTTGTACCTGCCCTGCTCAGCTTTTCCAATGTTATTTATACCTTGCTCATCGCTTTGGCAGCAGGTGGATTGGGAGGAATTTTAGGCATAGGGCTGTCAGGGAGTTAATTGTTTTTACAGACTGTGAAACCAGTTAATAAATAGCATAATAAAACCGATCATCAAAAATACTGCAGCCAGATAGATTCGTATTCCCCACATAGTTTCACCCCAAGAACCCATAAGAAGGAGTTGGATCATAAACTTCCGGCTTGTCAAAAATTTTGGCAGGCCGAACAAAAAAGTGAAGATCGAGGCGCGAGCAAGCCCCGTGATTGAATCCAAATCGAGGTGCGGGGACACACCCCCGATCGAAGGGGAATATCCCCATATATAACGATGAGTGAGCGGGGCCTGTGATGCAACAATGAGATTCGCTTATTCCGGCGGTCTGAAAGGAGTAGCTGAAACCTACTCCTTCTTTTAACCCCAGACTTTCATTAAAAGATTACGCACAAAAATAGGTATTTTCACATAATATATCCGCACTCTTTTAACCCTCCTGCTCAGATGATGTAATGTATCTTATGAAAGAGTATGAAAAAGAGTGTCATCATTTCTAGCTATCGTTTTACATTTTACAACCAGTCTTCGATCAGTGGCAGCAATTCATCACTTCTGGTCTGGATTGTGTTTTTGATGGGAATGCTGTTGAGAAATACTTTGCCATATGCTTTCGCGCTCAGCCGGTTGTCCAGCACCACTACAATTCCCCGGTCAGTTTCACTGCGAATCAGGCGCCCTACCCCCTGTTTGAACCGTACCGCCGCATCCGGCAGAAGGAAATTACTGAAACTATTGCGGTGCTGCAAACGAAAATATTTATCTCCCGCACTGCTGTATGGTTCTGCCAGGGACCGGAAAGGAAGTTTCACCACCACTAAAAGTGTTAACAAATCTCCTTTCAGGTCCACGCCTTCCCAGAAAGTGTCCAATCCCATTAAGACCGCATTATTCTCCCGGGCATATTCTTCCATCAAAGTGCCAAATGAACCATCTTCATTTTGTACCAGCAAAGGGATCCCCTTTTGTTTGCAAAATGGCCTCAAAAGCTGCGAAACCTCACGCAAGCCTTTCCTGGCAGTAAACAGAACCATGGTGCGGCCCCGGGCAACTGTCAACAGATCCATCAATACCCTGGCTACAGTGGGAGAAAAGTCCAGATGCTGTGGATCGGGCATATCGTTTATAATATACAGGCAGGCCTGGTTCTGATAATCAAAAGGTGACTTTTTCAGTAAAAGATCAAGCCGCTCCGCTGCCAGATATTCACTTAAGCCCACTTTCTCAATAAAATAATCAAACTTATCCTCAATGGATAATGTGGCAGAGAGCATAATCAGGCTTGAAAGTTTGTCATATAATTTGTTTTCCAGCACTTCACCGATCCTGACATGGGAGGAACATATGCCAATCGCCTGTTCCTGTTCCGTCTCCAGCCAGACGATTTTGGCCTCGCTGCCCAGGTCTTCTTCCATGATACAATAAGCACTGTCAAACACTTCTTCCAGCACGGCGATGATATTAAACAGTTCCGGTTCTTCTTCTTCCTCGACCTCCCGGCTCAAATCCTGCAGGCTTTTGATCAGCAGCCGCAGCTGCTCATGCCAGTCACTATAAAGATCCCAGGCTTTTTGAAACCAGGCTTCCTCCATAAGCTCATCGGTCAAGACCAGGGAATAGCTGTCATTGGTCTTGATTCCCACAGATAATTGGCGATAAAACTGTTCTGCCAAATCAGCCGTCCTGTCAGTCAGAGCCAGACTCTCATCTATAGCCAGCTGCTGGTTTTTACGTTTAAGCTGCCTGAGATACCCTCGTCTAAAGCCTTTATCATGGAACTCCAGAACTTTCAGCACTTCAGTGATCTCCTGCCGGGGGCAGCTTAAGGAGAGTTTATCAAAGGATTCCTTTTCCAGTGCGTGCGCTTCATCAACCACCAAATATTGATATTCCGGCAAAATACTGTTGTCCACTAAAATATCACTTAAAAGCATGGCATGATTGGTTATGATCAGATCTGCTTTCTCCAGGCTTTTGATCATCTTGAGCCGGAAACATTTATCATGAAAGCGGCATTTATTTCGCATGCAGGTACGGCGGTCGCCGGCCAGCAAATGCCAATGGCGGAGCAATGAATTTTTCAGAGTAAGTTCTTTCTTATCCCCGGTCCGGGTGGTTTCCACCCACTTCAAAACCGCGGTCATGAACTCCTGTTCTTCAGCACTCAGCGCCTTTTTCCCGGCCAATATTTCAATATATTTATTCCAGCATACGTAATTATCTCTCCCTTTGGCCTCAACACAGGTGATATCCATGTCCAGGGCCCGGATCAGATCGGGTATGTCCTTTTCAATGATTTGCTGCTGCAAAGCTCTGGTTTTGGTGGTTATCACCACTTTTTCGTGTTGGGTTTTGGCCCATTCTATGGCCGGAAGCAGATAAGCCAGGGTCTTGCCCACCCCCGTACCGACTTCAGCCACCAGGAACCGGTCCTCTAAAAAAGCCTCAGCGATGGCGGCAGCAAGATCAGCCTGCTCCGAACGATATTTATAATCTGCCACCACTTCATGCAGCAATCCCTGGGGAGCATAATATGCAGCGATTTTCTCCGGCGTAAATGAGACCATACTTCTCCTTCTTCATGCTTAACTTCATCAGCAAAATCTTAAAAACTCAGGTCATGAAACACATATGAAAGCTTAATATAGCTTTAAAAAAATGCATAAATAATCCGCTTTAACCAAATTAAAACGGATCCGTTCTGTCATTATATTTCCGCAGGATCAATTTTCCTGATCACGTTTTTACGCTGATTCACTTCCACCGCGTAAATCTCATCCACAGCAGCATGATTCTCCAACAAGTCAGCATAAATGGTTTTCAGCATTTCAGGCTTAAACTTCAAAGACAAGCCGCAGCTGGAAGAAATCTCCCTTAAGGTCGGCGTTATTAGAATTTCCCGCTGCTTTTGTTTCATAATTTTTTCGGCTTTAAGCGCATGGGATGTAGATTGAAACGTAATGACACAATATTTTTTTATATGCATTAATTCCTGCATCATTTATAACTATACCTCAATGACCCCGTTTTTATAGAAAGTTGCTTTAGCAACAGCCAGAAGTTTTTCATCACCCCAAACCTTGGCTTCCATAAAAAATATATTTTTACCACTTTTGATAATTTCTCCTACCGCCAAAATATCTTTGCCAAATTCAGCAGCCGCCAGATAGCTGATACTGCAGTCCACGGTCACGGCCCTGATTCCCAGGGTTTTTATCGCATTTCCCATCGCCGAATCGGCTGCGGTCATAAGCAGTCCTCCGTGAACCATCCCCTGAGAATTGGCATGCTTCTTCGCTGTTTCGGTCACAATTTCTGCTTTTCCCGGTGCCAGGCTTTTGATCCTTAGTCCCAGCAGTTGATAAAAAGACGATTTATTATAAGCAGCGTTTAAATGTTCAAAAAGTTTCTGGTCAATTCCCTTGTTTTCTGCTTCCACTTCAAATACCCCGACAATTTTTGTTTATTATAACATAAATCCTCTCAGCTAATGATAGAAGGGGACCAGTCTTGATCTGGCCCCCGGTGCTCTATCTTATTAAACTGCTGGCTATATTCATGCGCTGGGCTTCTGAAGTACCTTCATAGATTTCAGTGATTTTCGCATCCCGCAGCAATCGTTCCACTTTCTGTCCCTTGATGTAGCCATATCCGCCAAAAATCTGCACCGCTTTGGCAGCATGTTTAAAACACATTTCCGAGCAGAAGACTTTGGCCATGGAAGCTTCTTTGCTGAAAGGCATTCCCTGATCCTTCAGATAAGCTGCATAGTAATATAAAAACCTTCCTGCCGTAATATCCGTCTGCATATCAGCCAGCATCCATTGAATAGCCTGGTTTTTTGCAATGGGTTTGCCGAATTGAATCCTGGCTTTGGCGTAAGCAATCGACTCATCAAGGGCAGCCTGGGCAATCCCTACTGCCTGGGCGGCAATCCCGATCCGGCCATGATCCAGACATGACATGGCAATTTTTAAGCCATCCCCCAGGTTCCCGATCAGGTTTTCTTTCGGTACATGGCAGTCCTTGAAAACCACTTCGGAAGTTTGTGAGCCCCTGATCCCCATTTTCATAAAATGCGCTCCAATGCTTAATCCCGGGGTCCCTTTGGATACGATAAAAGAACTCATCCCCTTTCTTTTATCCTCCGGATCGGTCCAGGCAAAAGTAACAAAGGTATCTGCTACCGGTCCATTGGAAGTAAAGGTTTTGGTCCCGTTTAAAACATATTCATCCCCTTTGAGTACAGCAGTGGTGGTCGCAGATCCGACATCAGTGCCTGCCCCGGGTTCCGTCAGGGCAAATGCACCCAAATGCCCGCCGTTGGCCAGGGGGGTAAGGTATTTTTTCTTTTGAGCTTCGCTGCCGAAAAGTGCAATCGGCCCACAGGCCAGGCCAGTATGTACTGACATGGTAAAGCCGGTAGCAGCGCAGGAACGGGACAATTCTTCCACGGCGATGGCATAGCTAAAATAATCAGCACCAGCGCCACCGTATTCCACTGGAAAAGGCATGCCCATCCAACCGCCTTCACCCAGCTTCTTAATGATTTCTGCCGGATAACGTCCGCTTTCATCAATTTCCCCTGCAACCGGCTCAACGTAGGTTTTGGCAAACTCTCTCATGTTGGCTTTGATCAATTCCTGTTCTTCACTCAGTTTAAACTCCATACGACCCCTCCTCTTACTTTACCGGTCAAGCTTTCCTTCCACAATAAAGCAAGCCGGCAGTATATTCCTTCACTCCTTATTGATTTTAATTATAGCATACTGATGGACGGGCACTCATTTTTACTGCATCCATCTGGTAAAATCAGCATGGGGCATGATATAATTGCAGGCAAATCGTGCCATCCATTTATCATTTTTTGGTCCGCGGAACTTTATGAAAGAAGGGATTTAATGTGCGTGAAATTTGCATCCTGGATGCGAAAACCCTGGGAGCAGATATAGATTTGAGTCCGCTTGAGCAATTTGGCAGACTCCATGTGTATCAAGTCACCGAACCCCATGAAACAGAGGAACGTATTAAAAACTGCGAAATCATTATCAGCAATAAAGTGATACTCAATGAAAGCAACCTGGCACAGGCTTCAAAAGTTAAATTGATCTGCCTGTCTGCAACCGGCACCAACAATGTTGACCTGGCATACACAGCCCGGCGGGGAATCACGGTATGCAATGTAGCCGGATATTCTACCCGGAGCGTTGTCCAGCATACTTTTTGCATGTTGTTTTATCTCCTGCAGTCACCAGTCTACTATGATAACTACGTGAAATCAGGTCAATATTGCGGTAGCGATATTTTTACTCACTTAAATAAAACTTTCTGGGAACTGGCGGGCAAGACCTGGGGGATCATAGGCCTCGGGACTATCGGCCGTTCAGTTGCCGGCATCGCAAGTGCCTTCGGGTGCCAGGTGATCTACTATTCCACTTCCGGCTTGAATCATGCTGCTGATTACCGCCAGGTAACTCTGGAAGAATTATTGCGGGAATCTGATATTGTTTCCATCCATGCTCCTTTAAACAGCCATACGAAAAATTTGATCGATTATCAGAAGCTGCAGCTTATGAAACCCAGTGCCCTGCTTCTAAATCTGGGACGAGGCGGTATTGTTAATGAAACTGATCTGGCGGCAGCCTTAAATGCTAACCTGCTGGCCGGTGCCGGACTGGATGTGCTGGAAAGTGAACCGATAAAAAGCGACAATCCTCTGCTGCACCTTAAAGAGCCGGAAAAACTTTTTATCACTCCGCATATTGCCTGGGCCAGCCAGGAAGCGCGTCAAAGGCTGCTGCAGGAGATCGTCCTCAATATTGCCGGCTTTTTATCGGGCTCACCCAGGAATGTGGTGGGTTAGCAACAGATAGTACTTTGGAAAGCGAACAACTTATTTACAGGCATTAAAAAACGCCGCTCAAGGCAAATCTCGTCAAGGACTTGCGTTTATGAGCGGCGCTTCTCTTGCTCAGTTATTTTTTCTCGTATACTGCGTAAAGCTGCAGGGCAACTTCATCAAAAGGATTATTTCTGAGTTCTTCCGCCAGCTCTTTGGCGGGTGAACGATCGGCGATCTGCAAGAATTCCTCCCAGCTCATATAATCGAAAGGCAGCATCTCCACTTGCTTAAAACCATGGGCAAAAAATAATTTATCCAAAGATTCCGGATCGAAATGGTGCATATGCAGCATGGCGGGGAACATAGTCCCTTCGATACTCTCGTGTATCCTCTGTTCCACTTCTCCATAACGGGTGGGTGCCGTGATAAACACTTTGCCTCCGGGTTTTAAGACCCGGGCAAATTGAGCTATGATCTTTTCCGGGTCATAAGTATGTTCTAATACATCGAGACAGTTAATGGCATCGAAAAAATTATCCGGATAGTCAAGGGCGTCCAAACTGCCTTCGGTAAAAGTGATCTCTCTGGATGGTTCGGACATAAGCTGGTCTGCGCTGGGGAATTCACACTCAACCGCCATATCCCCTAATTCTTCTTCGATCAGGTTTATGACCCGGGGGAATATTTCTTTCTCCCCTTTTTGCATCATACGGGATAAAGCCATGCCTCTTTCCAGCCGTGCCCGGCAGGCATCGATGGAGTAGACATCCATATACTGACTCATTACCAAAGAGGCGAAACCGGCCCCACATCCGGCATCCAGTACATTTCCCCTGATATTTCTGATACTGGGATAGGCATATTTAAGAAAAGAATATTCGCCGCCGGAAGAAAAGTTCTGTAAGGCGATGATCTCATTCATGGTAAACAAATCCTGCTGGCTCAAAGAAGAGCCAATTTCCTTTCTGAACCAGTTGCGGAGTTCCACTTTGTCATTCAAGGCTTTGGTCAGATCATCTAAATTATCACAGCCGGCTTGTTTCAGCACTTTATCCTTTTCTTCGCTGCTCATGACCTTCCATATGTACTCCACGAAAAAGGGAAAACAAACATTGCCATGTACATTAAACAGGATCGCATCCTGGGGTCGATTGCGCCGAAGTTCATTGGCAGTATTATGAAACTTCAGAAGAAAAGCGATGGCCTCCTCATCATTACGGGAGAACATTTTCTCATAATCACCTGCAAGATCAGTACTTTCCGGCAGTAATGCCTCATAAATCTTACGTACCTCAGGGTCCAGAACCTGAAAATAATAACTGAAGAAATCCTTTAAAATCACCTATTTTACCCCCTCATATTTATTCGTGCTCGATCAGATAGCAAACTTTGCTGTAATCTTCTGCTTTAGCGGCGGTGTTTAGCTCCCAGCGGATTTTGGTTTCCAGAAACGCTTTATTATCGGTCAAGGGTATTGACGGTAAAATGGCCAGTCCTGAAGAGTGGTAGCCCAGACGGCTTTGATCCTCGAAGACATAGTCTTTATAATAATTCCGTACTGCCGGCTCAACGGTTATTCTTTGCAGACCGCTGTAATGCATATCCGAAAAGCTGACCAGGTTTTTGAAAACATCTCCTTCACCATTTTTCAATTCATAAACATAGTCAATGGATTCAGGCTGTGCCAAACTAAATCTATCCTGTTTGAAATTTATTCCCCCGCCAGACAAAACAGTAATATCACTCAATACATATTCTGCTTCCTCATTGCTCTGTCCTGCTATTCCAAGAAAAGCACCGGGCTTAAACTCAATTTCATCTGAGGGAGTGGCTGAAGTGATCAGCTGGGGGACTAAAATCAGCTCACCATGATCCAACCCGCCTTCAATTTGAGCCTCTATTCTGACCTTTATATGCTGCGGTCCGGTTTGATAATACTTTGTAACCAATATTTCCAAAATGCGCCCTTCGATTTTGACCCGGAAAGGACAGCTGAGCTGAACAGATGTGCCATCTTCGCTGTTGGTAATACTTTGCACAGTAAAATCCCGGTGTAACAGATTCCCCAGTGAGGTCAATTGATCATCATATTGCCAGTACAGCTCGCAGCGCATTGAGTTCCTGCAGATTTCCTGTCTTCCCCCTTCCGCGTAATACCTGCGGCCCATATTACTGTCAGCTTCGGTAAAGACCAGGGGATATGCGTACCTGTAGATGGAATTATACGCTTTGATACCGCTGCCAATATCAGCAGCGATAAGCTGGTGTGCCTTTTCCGGATCTTGGGTAAGGGCCGAATCGATGACCTGCTGAAAACTGATGCAGCCGCCTTTGGTATCAAGGACCACAAATTGGTCAGGAGTCCGTATCACGACCTCATCCCGTCCGTCCATATCCCAGTCACGCAAAGCGATGGTCTCCGGTTCCGGCATGCCAATTTTAGTCTGTAAGGCTGTAATCACCCGGGATGCTGCTTCCAGGTATGCCAGGCCCTGCATATCGTAATAGGGCGAGGAACCGTAGCTGGGGTGACGGCTGGCCCACTTGGGGTCTTCCTGATAGACCAGATTACGTACCCGGTTGACCGTATCATATTGAAGGCCTGTTTCCGTGGAGTATTTATCCCTGATGATAGCATTTACAATATCAAAACGCTCCGCCGATTGCAGCAGTGAACGTATGGTCTGATCCTGCAAAGCCTTTTCCTGCCCGTTAAATTTTTCTTCCGCCCAGGCAGAAATGACCGCGGTTTCAAAATCCTTCTGCAAGCTTTCGACATCTCTTAAACGGCAGATCACCTTGCGCAAGCGTTCGTCGCCGAAAGTGACCCCTCGTATGCCGCGTCTGGCCGTCCAGTTTTCCCACTCCTTATAGCTGTGACTTGATTTAACCGGATAGGTGTTTAAAAAGCCCTGCTGCTGCAAATAATCTTTAAGACCTATAAATGAGATCTCTTCATCCTGCTCGACCAGTTTAAAGAACTCCAGGAGCCATTGGGTATCTCCCGCCGGGTCTTTACTCCACTGGCCAAACTTTTCCGCATCTTCAAAAATGGTGACCACCGGCTGCAGTTCCGGTTTCCCGTAATCTTTTACCATCTGGGCGGCCTTCTCCAGCACATCCTTGATATAAAAGTAATAATGCCGCGGTTTGATGCGCACCTTATCTTCGGCTGTAAAGCCGTTTCTTTTCAGCAATTGATATCTGAACTGACTGTGTACCGGCAGTGCCACAAATGGCTGCCCGCTGATCTCATCCCTCAAAGCAAAAAACAACATTTCCTGGGGCAGATGACTGATGGTGGTTTTGGAAAAAGGGTCATTGAAGCCAAAATGCTTGCGGGCGTAATCACTTTCAGAGCCAGGATAGGCAAAATGGCTTTCGTAAAAAGTCTCGGCATCCAGGTAAAAAATTGCTGGAACCTGCATTAGTTCAGCAGCATAAACGATTTCACCCAGCACCAGTTCCCCGCATTCCCTTTCCACTAAATGAATGCCCTGCCATTCATGACGTGAGACATGCAAAGTTTCCTGCATCAGTTCATCATATTTTTTTAGCTGATAGAGGAAATCATCCCGGCGTGATGATAACTGGGTAAAGGGTTCATCGGCCAGTCCGCCGATCATGCCAATTTTATTACTCTTCAGCAATTTTTTAAAATCTTTAATATACTGAGGTTTTTTATTCTGCAGCCAGTAAAGAAAAGGGCCGGAAAAGTGCAAATTTATATAAAATCCTTCCAGTTCCACCGACTTGGATAACAGCTCCAGCCAGGGCTGATAGGAATTAACGAAAGCTTCTTCCCGGGTTCTATGTAATTGAAAATGAGGCTGATGGAAATGGGGACAAAAGGCAATATGCCCTTTCATTGATACACCTCCTACAAATTGTTGAAGAAATCATCTTCATATTGAATTTTCCTTAGCCATTGTTGAAACTCGGCATTCAGATCCTGATTTCGCACGGCTTCACTGATGCGCAATAATTTGGTGTAATGTTCGAAGAACCTTTTCATCGCATAATCCCGGGTCAGATTGCTGCTGACCATGAATAACCAATCACTGCTTTCGATCAGCAGTAATTCTTTCATGGCCTGTTCCACAGCATCCTGGCATAGCACACTGTCGTCGGCAAAAATTTTCAGGTTCTGAAATTCTTCTCCCGCCTTTTTAATGATATCCCACATCCAGGCCGTTTCGTTGTTGAGCCAAACATAATGCTTTCCTCCCATGCCCCAGGACGATTCAAACAACTGCGCTTCATATCTGGCCTTTCCCACATCGGCAGGTAAAACCATATCGATTTTCTCATTGGCATTGATAAGTCTGATGACTGCTTCCAGCCAATTAACGCCTTCCCACCACCAGTGGCCAAATAATTCAGTATCATAGCACCCCACGATCAGGGGAGAAACGAAGCCCAGTTTTTTAGCTTCCCCACCGGTGTTTTCCAGACTGTTGACAAAGTGCCATGCGTGGTTTTTAGTCCTTATTAAAGCCTGCTCCGGATCGTACAACATTTTGTTCTCATTATTTGTGCGGTCTGTAACCCGCCAATACTTCAGTCCGGAGCGGGGTGAATGCCGGTGAAATTCTCTGTAATCTTCGTCACCGGGGTATCCGAAATCAGCAGACCATACCTGATGGCTGACCATGGAATTGCGCCCAAAGACGGAAATATCCTTGCCTTCTACTTTATAAGGGCGGTAGGTACTCAGACCGGTGGAAGCAAAGGTTTCTATTTCAATTTCTTCATTGTCAAAGCCCTGGCTGAAAGCCTCAATTGGTTTGCCGCCTTCGATGGCATGGCTGTCAACGTAAAAATACTCAAAACCATGGGCCAGCAATATATCTTCCACTCCCTTAAAATAGCCGCATTCCGGCAGCCAGAAGCCTCGAGGCGAACAATTGAAATACTTTTGATAAATTCTCTTGCCCCAATCCACCTGACGTTCAAGGCTGTCTTTTTCCAATAGCGGCAAATAAGCATGGGTAGCAGCAGTGGTAATGATCTCGATTTCCCCTTCCTTCTGCATTTGCCTGACCATGCCTACGATGTCTTTATTCATTTCAACCGTAAAATCACGCCTGATATCACGGTAAAAATTGTAATAAAAAGATGCCAGTCTGGCCATTTCCGGTTTAGCAGCGGCCAGAAAACATCTTTCTTCTTCAGCGGCTAAATTCTCGCGTTCTTTTAAATAGCTGATAAACTCTTCCTGTATATATTTGGAGCTAAGCTGTTCCAACAAGGTAGGACTCAAACTTAAAGTGACCGGCACTTTAAGGCCTTCTTCCCACATTCTTCGCCAGCTTTGCAGCATAGGAATATAAGTTTCCGCCATCGATTCATACAGCCATACTTCACCAAAAGGCCATCTTCCCTGTCTTTTTACATAGGGTATATGGCTATGTAAAACTAACATCAATTTAGAATCCAACGCTGTTACACATCCTCTTTGTTCGTTAAATGCCTGCGTGACTTCTTTAGAACCTGATGATAAACATTGATGGTTGAATCGGCAATTACATCCCAGCTGTAAATTGATTCTATGGTTTGGGTCCCGTTCTTTTTCAAACGGGCTGCCAGATTTTCATCCGTCAAAACCTTTATAATCGCATCCGCCAGCTCGTCGATGGAGCCCGGCTTCACTTTTATGCCATTGACTCCATCCTGGACAATTTCAGAAAGCCCTCCTACATCGCTGACGATAACAGGTGTATTGGTGGCCATGGCTTCCAATGCAACGATCCCGAATGGTTCATAAAGGCTGGGAAACACTGCCACCTGGGCCCGATGATAGAGGTAATTTCTGGTTTCCTCTTTAATAAAACCGGTATATATGATGCGGTTATTGATCCCCAGTTCCAGTGCTGCTTTTTCAAGGGTGCTTTTTATGGGTCCTTTGCCCCCGATGACCAATTTTGCATCAGGAACCTGATAAAGCACCTGGGGAAATGCCTTTATCAACTGCCACAGCCCTTTTTCCGGTACCAGACGCCCAATAAAAAAAACGACTTTGTCGTCAGCAGCAATTTTCAATTTCGGTTTTCCCGGCAGCTTCATAAATTGTTCCTGTTCAACACCATTGGGGATCACGGTTACATCATTGGTAAACGGCCCAAACAAGGAACATATCTCATCTTTCATATAACTGCTGCAGCAAATAATCCTTTCCGCTTCCAGGGCCAGGTTTTTTTCGATCTCATTGATCTCGTTCTGCATACGGTTATGCAAACCAAGATTCCTTCCATGTTCAGTAGCATGTATGGTGGTGACCAGAGGAAGTTCAAAGATTTTGGTCACTGCCCGGCCGGCATAAGCCACCAGCCAGTCATGGGCATGAACAAGATCAAATCCTCCAATTGAGGCATTGATCCGCACTGCCTCACGAATCGCTTCACTATTAAAAGTGAAGGTCCAGGATTTGAAATTACCTTCATCTCCAGCCGGACTGCCAACCCGGTGAATATATACCCCGCTGTCTTTTTCATAATCGGGGGTCCCTTTTACGCGAGGTGTAATAAGATGAACCGTCAAACCTTTGCGGGCCAGAAACCGGCTCAGATCATAAACATGCTGACCCAGTCCGCCGACCATATTGGGGGGATATTCCCAGCTAAACATCAGTGCCTTCACATTATTCCCTCGTTTGTAACTTTTTTTAATAATATTACCAGAAAATTATTCCTATTGTAAGGTATTTTGATTATAATATTCTAAAGCTGAAATTTAAAGAATTCGACTAATAGTTTTATAAAACGGGAGGTCAATACATGAATGCTGTCAGGAAAAACCAGCTGCAGCCCTCAATAATCAAAGATATAACCCTGGCACCCTACGGTTATAAAAAATTGGAATGGGTCAAACAGAATATGCCGGTTTTAAACATACTCCGGAAAGAATTTGAAGTCACGCAGCCTTTGGCCGGAATGACCATCGTTTGCTGTCTGCATCTGGAGGCAAAAACCGGCTACCTGCTGCAAACTTTACAGGCGGCAGGAGCCAGAGTAGTCGCATGCGGCAGCAATCCTCTTTCTACTCAGGACGACGTTGTAGCAGCACTAGTTGATTCCGGTATTACGGTTTACGCCCTTTACGGCGAATCTCCGGAAGAATATCATCAATTTTTGGAACTGGCCTTGGATGCCTTACCGGATGCGATTATTGATGATGGCGCCGATATGGTTACCATTCTCCACAAAGACCGCCGGGAACAAGCCAAAACCATTATTGGCGGGTGTGAAGAAACCACTACAGGTATCATTCGGCTGCGCTCCATGGATGAAGACCAGACTCTGCTATTCCCGATGATGGCCGTCAATGATGCCTATATGAAATATCTGTTTGATAACCGCTATGGCACCGGACAATCGGTTTGGGACAGCATCAACCGCACTACCAACCTGGTTGTAGCAGGAAAATATGTGGTCGTGGCAGGTTATGGCTGGTGCGGCAAAGGCGTTTCCATGCGTGCCCTTGGAATGGGTGCCAAAGTGATCATCACAGAAATTGATCCCATCAAAGCCAATGAAGCAATCATGGACGGTTTTCAGGTGATGCCGATGGCAGAAGCAGCCAAACTGGGAGATATATTTATCACCGTCACCGGAAATATCAACGTAATCCGCAAAGAACATATGATGCTAATGAAAGACCAGGCTATTATGGCCAACGCCGGGCATTTTGATGTGGAAATCAGCAAGCCTGATCTAAATGAACTGGCAGTATCCACCCGTTTGATGAGAAACAACGTGGAGGAATTCGTCCTGGAAGATGGGCGCAAACTGTATCTGCTGGCCGAAGGCCGCCTGGTAAATTTGGCTGCCGGCGACGGACACCCTGCTGAAGTCATGGATCTTAGTTTTTCTCTACAGGCGCTCTCACTGATCCATGTGATTCAGAACCGGGCAGATCTGGGACTGCATGTTTATAATGTCCCGGCCGAGATAGATGAAAAAGTAGCCCATCTCAAACTCCAGGCAAACTGTATCGAAATTGACCAACTAACCGAAGAACAGGATAAATACCTGGCCAGTTGGGATCACAATAAATAATCGAATAACCAAACCGCCTTTTGCACAAAATATCCGTGTAGATAGCAAAAGGCGGTTTTTTTCATGGATGCACTCAAGCACAAACCAGTGATTATTTTTTTCGCTGTACTTCTGGCTGTGATGGCGGCAGCTTATCTTCTCCATTCCTTTAACCCTCCACAGCGATTACCCCAGCGCATTGATGAAATCGACAATGATTCAGCATTCAATTATATAATCAGAGATCAACAGGGAAAAATGCTTCTTATGGCCGGACTGCAGGTACAAGTTAACGACGAATTTATCACCGAAGACAATCTCCGCTATTCGTCATAAAAGTTGCCGGAAAGCGACCGAATAACCACTTCTTCTAATCTCCTCAAATTGTAAACCTATGGCGGATTTTTATAGGTGTTCATTTTCTTTTAACAAGCCCGAGTATGCACATGTCTGCAGACAGCAAGACTGCTGACAGACAACTTTTTTTTGACCTGCCATCCAAACTTTGCTATAATCATTAAGCAATAAGCGCCCGTAGCTCAGTGGATAGAGCACCGGCCTCCGGAGCCGGGTGCGGAGGTTCGATTCCTCTCGGGCGTACCATAGAATAAATAGGCACTTCTACGAATAATAGAAGTGCCTTTTTTATGCCTTGACCGCAGTTTTGACCGCAGTTAAAAATTTACGCTTTCCGGGCTTGTGTCTGGTATTTCTTTTTCTACAACGGGTAGCACTTCTTTAAATATGGATTCTAACTTATCCGCTGCGCTATATCTCATTTCCTCCAGAACATGAGCATAGCAATTCATAGTAGTTTCAGCGTTAGCATGGCCTAACATTTCTTGGACTGTTTTAATGGATTCACCTGCTTGTAATAGCAGAGTAGCAACTGAGTGCCTTAGATCGTGAAAGGCTGCGTGTTCAATGCCTGCTGTTTCCAGGGTCTTACAATGTACCCGGTATAAGTAGCGAGTGTCTAGTTTATCCCCTTTTGGTGTGCAGAACATAAGTCCTTCGTCATTATATGCCTTGCCCAACAATAGTTTTTCCTGTGCCTGGCGCGCCTTATGGCTCTTTAATTCAGCTAATGTAACCGCAGGTAGAATAATGGTTCGGTAGGCTGCAGGAGTTTTTAATACTGCATAGTCCAGGACGGTTGATCCGTCTTTTTGTTTAATTCTGTTCACCTGCCGCCTTACCTTCAATACTCCTGTATTCATGTCTAGGTCCTCCCACTGTAAACCTAACAACTCACCACGCCTTAGAGCTGAGGTAAGCTCAACTACAAAAGCAGCATATAACCGATTATCTTTTAATATTTCAAGGTAACGTCCAGCTTGGTCCTTGTTTAATGGCTTTGCTTCCCTAGTCTTAACTATCCTGGGAGGGGTAACGTCAGCAGCAGGGTTCTTGCTTATTAAACCTTCCCTAACTGCCTGCTTCAACGCAGGGTTAAGGATATTATGGATATGTCTTATGGTTCCCGTTGCTAATCCGGGGTCTGTACCTTCTTTAAAGGGAATTGTTTCTCCGTTCTTTTTCTTGCGGGGCTTCCGGCCATTCTTAGCCAATTGCTTATAAAATGATTGAATATTAATAGGTTTTAGCTTCTGAAGGGGTATGCTGCCTATTGCTGGGTTTATGTGTAGTCTCACCAAGTCACGCCTGCGATAATAAAAGTTATTGCTGATATTTCCCTCCTGATAAACGGTTAGCCACTGTTCAAGCCACTGCTGGAGGGTCATTCGATTAGTTTCGGTATAGCTTCCATTCTGCACCTGGTTCAGCATTGCGTTTTTCTTTTCTACTACATCGGCCATAGACTTGCCAAATATTGACTTGCGTTTTAGTTTCCCATCACTGTCCCGGCCAACGGTTATTTGGGCTTCATACCTGCCATCTTTCCTGAGCTTAATAGTTCCTTCTCCATTCTGCCGCCTGCCTGCTTTTGCCATCTGATTCACTCTCCTTAAAAATAATAGTTCCCAAGAGTTCTCCTGCACTTTGTATTTATCCTAACCATCCTAATGATCCTCACCGCTGTTTAATAATAGCCTGGTGCTGTCCTACTGCTTCGATCCCTGCGTAATGATACTGTCCGGAATATAATGCCTGCCTGTCCAGGATTCGTTTAACCTGCATGGCATGGAATTCCTTATCTTGTCCTGTGGTATGTCCTTCCCGGTTCAACTGGTCGGCAATATCCCGGAGAGTGAAATCAGGGTGTTCCTGCCTTAGTTCAAACACACGTTGAACGGTGTTGGCTTTGTCCTGGTTTAGCTCCAGAACCTTGGTTCCTCGCCTGCTTTTGTATCCGATAGCGGCGCCCCCTCCAGCGTATCCACCACCACGGGCCTTTTGTTTCCGTCCCCCCGTCATACGTTCAGATATACGGGATTTTTCAAACTGCGCAAAAGCCCCAATGATTTGCCTGAATAAAACATTAGCAGGATCCTGTCCCCGGAATTGTTCAGCAGTTGATATAATCTCCACGTTATGCTTCAATAGTTCCTTTTCAATCCAAAGCTGAGCCATGAGGTCACGGGCTATTCTGTCCATCTTTGCAACGATTACAGCTTCAAACGTGCGTTGCCCTGCTGCCTGTAACATTTCCTGCAGGCCTAACCTGTCCAGAGTGGCTCCGCTAATACCAGCGTCCTCATACCAGGCAACGATCTCAAAGCCTTGATTGCTTGCGTATTCGGCAATAGCCTCCTGCTGCGCAGCTATGCCAAACTTGTCCTCCCCGGTTTGTCCTTCTGTTGATACTCTCAAGTATGCTGCTGCCCTCATGTATGATGCCCCCTTTTTTTATTTGTAACACTAATTGAAATTACTGTTATAGATATATATTAATACTCCTATAGTATTATTTCAATACTTTTATGGTATTTGTTTTGCATCCTTCATTATCCTGCTGTTAAAATAAACTAAAACCTAAGAAGGAAATGGGAACATGATCAGAATAAAACTGTCTGAAGTTATGGGACGGCTGAGGATCAAGCAGTCTGAATTGATAAGAAGAACGGGGATTCGTCCGGGGACTATAAATAACCTTTATTATGAAAGAACGCTGCGGTTAGAAATTGAACATTTAAACCGTCTTTGTGAAGCGTTAGAATGCCAACCAGGCGATTTACTTGAATATGTCCCGGATGAACCGAAAAAGTAGCTTCTTGTTTGCGTGTCAAGGTTCTATTTTATATACATAAGTCATTCGCACAAGTCAGCTAAGTTTATTGTTCGTCATTCATTCCAACGGTTACAGATACAAAGCCTATTTTATATAATTGTTCGTTGGTCTTGGCTTCCTCTATTGCCTGCATTACACCTTCTTCAGTGGCCTCTGCTCCTATAAATACAACAATTGCCGGCAAACTGGTTTTCGCGCTTTCTTCCTCGACTAATGTTTCATTACGATATAGTGCAACGCCTCGCCCATTTTTGTCCTCTGGATCTTTCCCTAAATGGCCGGAAATATTGATAAGCACAATGTCCGGTTCCCCCAAGAATGCAGGCTTTAAGCTTTGCTCCAATCGCTTGACTACTGATTTAAGACTCATCGACTTTACTCCTTATGTTTTATTTTTGAATAAATATTTTTTAACTTTACCTGCCGTTCTTCCAGGGTCAGTTCGTCATAGGGCTGATAATGCGCCTCTGAACGATACGCTATTTCTTCTGGATACTCTGCTCCATAATGCCGTATTAAAAATTCGAGTTCTTCATCGCTGAGTTCTTTTAAATCCCACTTTTGTTCTTGTGCCGGTAACAATTGTTGCTCTAACTTCTGTAATCGTAAATTAAGTTTCACCGGTCATGCCTCCCCTCAAAAGAAATCTTCCAGTTTCTTTGTGTTTTTGCTTGTAATACTCAAGTCAGTACGGGCATATTTTTCTTTGAGCTCGGGAGAGCATTTATCAGAAAAGAAAAGCAGCCATTCATCTAATGTCCAGTCATCACGGGTTAGCTTGCCATTCTCTGGCCGAACTATTTGCTCCAGTTTTTTTACTCTCGATTCTAGCACCATGCCCTTGCTCCTCTCTTGGCTTGAATGGATTCTTCAAGTTTTTCGACACGCCTCCCTAAATCATCAAGCTCAACGGCTTTTAGGCTCATTTCCAAGACCGCCTTGGCTGCTGATACCCTGCTGGCAGGTGGTGCTTCTTCATCAGCCATTACAGTTCTAAGCGTCTGTACTGCTTCCGTGCTGGCCTGTTGTATTTGACTTATAGCTTGGCTTACTGCCATACGTCGAGCTTCCCGATATTGATCCTGAAAAGCTGGTTCCTGCAGCCACCTGAACCCAGTAGTTTCACCGATCCCTGCTTTCTTAGCAGCTTCACGAATGTTTGGCTCGGTCAATAAAAATGCAATAAAAATTTCTTGCTTGCGGCTCTGCTTTTCCCCATGTCCTTTAGGTTCTGCCATTATTTATTCACCCCCTACAGGTAGTTTCAGATAATAGGTATTTAATATTTTTAATAAAACCGGATATACTCCGGCTTCGGTCAATCATTCTCTTAGTTTCCATGCCTCGACCTTAAAGAATTGTTCTCCTTCGATTTCCACTAAGACGCCCATAGCTGTCAGTTTAAATGTGCTCCCAATTCCAAAGAATCTAGCCAGATTGGATGGCAATATTTTTTCAGGAATAAGGAAACCGGCTATCCCTTGTGATTCTTCTACTGGGTTTTTCTTAATCTCGTTCATTTCTGATTACCTCCCTAAAATTGATAGTTCCAGCAATTGCTTTGCTGCTTCCGGGGTGCATAAATCACCCTTGTTTAACTGCTTGATTAATTTCTTTGTGTCGGCCTTCCTCTGCTTGATCTTGCCCTGTTCCTCAATGACTGCTTGTTCTGCCTCATCATGGTCTGTTATCCTGGTGATTTCTTCCTGAATCAATTGCTGTAGAATCAACAAATCAGATAACTGCTGCCGTGTTTCACGTTGGCCCTGCTGGTGGTTTAGAAATCCCATAATAACAGTATCCGGGTCATTGTCGCCAGGCAATGTTAATTCTGCATTGCCAACTTTTTCAAGGTTCACGACTCTCTTTTCCAGTTCTTTTAGAATTGCTTGCATATATATCCCCTGCGGGGCCGGTATGATCTGAATAAGTTTGTCCATCTTTCTCACCTCCTCACTTCTTTAAAATGTCATTTCCCTATTATTTATCTCGGTTCCAATGCTCGACCAATCATCAAATATGCCAGATATTTCTTTTGGCGCACTTGGCGCACTTCCTTTGAGCCTTAGAGCATCCGACGAAATATCATCTGCGCCATCTATGCCATTTTTAATTTCTGACATCCTTGAAAGCTGTGGCCAAAACCACCTATCACCCCGCCGGAATGCTTTAAAATCCAGCTTTTCCTTTGCCCTTTGAACGGTCCGCCATTTGATACTCGCCGCCTTCGCTTGCTTTTCAATTTCTTTGCTTTCAACCGGGCCAAATTCCAACACGTCATATAAGAATTCGGCGGCTTCTTCCAGGCGATTGTCCTTTTCCATTTCTTCGTCTTTTACGGCTGATGGCACGGCCAGCAGGTCCTCGACCGTAAAGCTGCTGACTCCTGACCATACGAAACCAAACTCTGAATGAAGGTCGAAACTCAGAGTGACCCCATTCATCGCACAACTGCTTTTGATATGAGCCATGGCCTTCTGTTTGGTGACCGGTTCTTGCCCCACTGTCAGGACCGATCTGGCGGCTGCGGTGAAATCAATGCTGCCCAGCCCTCGATATAAAGCTTTACTGCTGCCTTTGCTTAAGTGCCTAATAGCAAGAACAGCGCAACTATATTCCTCTGCGATCTTCCCCAGGTTACTGAGCAGTGGTCGGGTTTCATTTGCTCTGTGCATATCAACGCCGCCGCCCAGGTAAGCCTGCAACGGATCAATCACCACCAGATCTGGCCGGGTTTCGTCTAATGCAGCCCGCAAAACATTTACATCGGCTAAAGAGAAAGCCATTTCTTCTTCACTGTCTGCCGTTCGCCAGCCGGTTAAGCAGCTGATCATGCTCCTGTCAGCACCCATCATCTCAAGTCGCGGGACTAGCGTATCGGCCAGGCCGTCCTCGGCCGTCATGAATAAAACCCGGCCCTTACTCAGTTGGATTGCAGGTTTACCCTCCTGGTCAGGTAATACCCCGCCATTACTTATGGCAGCACAAACGCATAGGGAAAGGAATGTCTTACCCAAGCCGGGATCTCCTTCTAAAATTGTCAGCTTGCCAAATGGAATATAGGGCGGCCAAAGGAACCTAACTTCTTCCGGCTCCACATCTGCCAGGTTGGTGATCGCCGGATAAATGGGGAGGCTAGTTTTTGTGCTTTCCTTATCGGTTTTTATTGCCAGAGTTTTTTCGTTTTCGTTTTTCATAATTTCCTTCGCAAGGCTTAGCAATTCCTGGTCCATGACTCGACCCCCCTGCTTATTTTTAGTGCCTCTAATCGTTCAGCAATTCCGGGTTTTAGCAACATATCCAGGCAATAAGCAGTAATATCTTTAGTCTTTAGCGCCCATATCACCGCAGGCCTGTCCAAGTCGCGTTCAGTAGTTGCAAACTTTAAAAATAAGTCACACCAACGCTCTATCCGGATCAATCGCTTATATTCGCTATCAATAACAGATTGCAACTTGCTCGCCACTTCTTTCTCCTGCGCCCGCCGGTTCCTGGCTGCTTCTATACGCTGGCGGTCTTCCGGGGTTTGCGTTGATACTTTGATCCCTGCCCGCGCCGCTAATAAATCACGAGCGGCTTTGAAATCAGTTTTATGATATTTCGTTATAAAGGTGAATATATCGCCGCTTTCGCCACAACCAAAACAATAAAATGCTTGTTTTTCGGGGTTTACGCTAAATGATGGCGTTCTTTCCACATGAAATGGGCAGAGCCCCCAGTACCTATTCCCTTTCTGTTTAAGTTCAACATGGTCACGCACAAGGTCTGCTATATCTATGCGCTCCTTGATTTCCTGAATGACTGTGCTATGATTTATAGTAATAGGTTGCATAATTTACTTCCCTTTCTGCCCGTCTGTCGCACCGGGCTTTTTTTCTATTTGGCTCGAAAATAAGATAGCAGCGCCGCCTTAGATACCAAAAATTTTTTACCGTGGCGAACGGCCGGGAAGTTATTTTTGGCAAACAGAGCATACACGGCATTCTTTCCGCCCGGGTAATTTGCTTCTACAAGTGTCCTGGGCGTGATCAGGTCGGGCAATTTTTCAAATGAGAATTCCTTTTGGTTCATTTTTTTATCCCTCCTTCCCTTAAATAGTCCAACTGAGTCCTTGTTTTTCCTGCATTTTCATTTTAGAATGGTATGGAGAACAGTGTGAACAGGAGGAGGAAGGCAATGCCAAGAAGGGAACTTTTGGTCTCAATAATTACTCCCAAGCCGAAAAAGTGTGCAGCAAGAATTGAATATGAGAAAATATCAGAGGAACTCCAGGCTATGGCAGAATACCTTTGGCCGAATGATCCTCAGCCTTTCATGATGCCTTTTTTAGTGGTTGAGGAGGATACGACCAAAGGTAATTCCGAACCTGAATCAATATATATTGAGGCAATTCATTACCTGATGATACGAGCCCTTGCAAGCGATGTGAGCATGATGGAGTTTGCTGAAAGCTTAGTCATTTTTTGTGAAGGGTTTGGCCAGTTGTTTAAGGAAAAACGCATTTCTGTAATCGAAGCACGCCATCGTGTTGGCTGGCAATGGCTATTACTGCCATTGTATAGAAATTCGATCAAACAAAGACGCGTTAACAAAGAATGGGTATCAGTGTTGATGAGCAATATATATGAACCTTATAAGCGTGCAAGAATGAGTTATCCTGAACATACTGGGAGATTTGTAATCGACTTTGCGATTATTGATAAAGAGGCAGATAAATTTCAACTCTGGGCTCACCCAGCAAAAAGTGGTTCAAAGGGATTCATTATCCCCAGCAAGGGACCAGCAAATGTTAAGGATCGGGACGTGATACTAAAATGGTGCCAAGACGTTATATTAAAAAACGTTAATCGTATCTTGAATAACAATATTACATTTTCAATGGAGTTTGACAAAAATTACGGCTTAACTATGAAACTTAAACCATTATATATTTATGGCGCCGCAGTGCTACTTTTTATGCAAGACGATTTTAATTGGCTTTCTAAGGATGATGTAGCTTTATTAAAAAGCAAAGAAGATTATGGAGCCCGCTTGGCGAAGAAGGATCGAAGGGACGCACTGGCTGTTTACCGCAATTGGAAGAACAGGCCAACGGCTGAAAATAAAATAACCGAGGCAGAATATAACAAATTGCGCGATTATAGCAAAGGCCTTTTATCGCATAATTTAAGCAAGGAACAGATGGCGGAAAAGTTGGAGTTACACCTAGAGAAGATAAGAAGTAAGAAGTCCCTATAATTGTGTATATTGATTCTTCGAAAATAAGAAAAGCCCAGATCAATCGCCTCAGGAGACCATTTCGGATTTGTGTTAACCTTCCAATGAATGCTGTAAGATAAGACTTGCTTGCAGCAACTAACATATTACTACTTCCATATAATATAACAATATTTCTCCTATGCTTACCATTTTATAATTTGAATGTTGGATAGGAATTTGCTTTTTCCAGATCAGTATAGCACAAAGTTGAAAACAATG
>ENA-UOYA01000165-UOYA01000165.1-activated-sludge-metagenome-genome-assembly--contig:-NODE-165-length-93518-cov-15.131410_pt1 | contig 93518 bp, 90 predicted proteins | sample MGYA00238163_ERZ764804 | MGnify/ENA primary metagenome ERZ764804 (study PRJEB28919, sample SAMN05720223) | activated sludge metagenome | isolation source: Anaerobic digester | place: Hong Kong...
TTGATCATGGCGGCGGCGCAGCCCACCCCGCTCGTGACGCTAATGGCGCGCGCCGGGCAATTGAGCTGGCAGGCACCGCATTCCATGCAGGCACTGTAATTGACGATCTTCGCCTTGCGCCCGTCCATGGCAAACACGGCGTGTGGGCAGACCATGGTACACATGGCGCAGCCGACGCATTTTTCAACGTCCAGTACGAGAGTGTTTTCAGTATAAGAGTTGAACATTGCCTGCTCCCTATTTGACGAACGCGAAAACGATCAGCGAGATCAATCCAAGAAAACCCATCACTGCCATGGGGCGGATGTAGGTGTAGATCTCCTTGCGCACCCCCACCACCGAGGTAAAGGTGGATGAGCCGGTGAAGTTGAGCGAGATGTACGCGACCCCGGCTGACATCGTCAGCAGGTAGCCGAGCGACTGCCCGAGCTGGCGGTACCAGCTCCAATCCGCGTGGCCGAGGGCAACCGAGAGCACGAATGGCAACGCGGCCACGAGACCGAGGAAACCGCCCTTGCTGCTAAAATCTTTTGTTGGCAGCCAGGGCAGCAGGGCGGGGAAGAGCACCGTGCCGCTGAGGAAGAGAACCAGCGCGGCCAGCAGGTAAGGCACGCCGCCAAGCAAAAAGCCGAGTCCCATGGCAACCAGCATCGGCAGCAGCGTCTGGGTCACGTCCACCGGGGTCAGCACCAGGCGGTCGCGCAAATTGAAGCGCACCTGGCGCATCTCGGGGGTGGCGGTGTGGTTTTTGAGATATTCGGGCAGGTCTGCGGCGCGCACGGGGCCGTACTCCACCGTGAAATTGGAGTACTTCTTCACCTCGTGGGCGGCAACGCCGGAAGCGCCGAGCTGGGGCAGGATCAGGCGCCGGTGGCTCACCACCTCGCCCAGCTTGACGGCTTCGATGCGGCGCAGCAGTTCTCGCGTGCCGAAGGTGCGTTTGCCCGCCGCGCACCACACGTTGACGCCGTGCGTGTCGAGGACGAGGAGATAGCAATTGATGCCCTTGAGCGAGGAACGCAGCGCGTCAAAGCTGAGGGTGTAGTTGGCGCTCACGAAGACCGGCGACTCCTTGTCTGGGCTGCCCAGGCGGTACAAGCCAGGCGGCACACGGTGCTGGTCGCGGCGCACGCCGATGCGCGCCAGAAAGTGGTCGCGGTGGTCCCCTGGGGTCAGGTCCCAGGTGGTGGTCATCGGGCCGGGGGTGGAGACGAGATGATAAACTCGGTTCATTGGTAGCCTTTCGATAATAAATAGATGAGTATCTATATATCAGGACAAAAAAATTACTTGCAGGCGCAATCCTCGTCGAGCGAGGAGGAGAACTTCACCACCAGACTATCGCAGCACACCGTCACCAGTTCGCGGTTGAGCTGATAGAAGGTTTGCTTGCCATCCTCTTTGACTTGTACCAGCCCGGCATCGCGCAGCACGGCCAGGTGATGCGACACGGTGGGTTGAGTAACGTTGAGGCATTCCACGATCTCGTTCACCGAGATCCAGCGGCAGCAGGTGAGCTTCATGATCTTCTGCCGGGTATCATCGGCGAGGACCTTGGCAAAAGTCACGGGGTCAAGCGCGGCAACTGTCATGCTTTTTATTATATAGATGAACGTCTATATGTCAAGGGTATAACGTTATGGCTGTAAAGTTAACCCGCGAATTTATCTACTAAAAGCGAAATTCACGGAAAGCCCTTTAGATTAAGAAAGGTTCTTACTAGCGTTCATCAGTAAAAAATCGCGCAATAAGCGGATTTTTCGTGGATATAACCTCTCACCTGTGAGATAATGCTGGAATATTACATTCACGGAGCTAACCATGGTCATAATTCAGGCGATCATTCTGGGCATCATCCAGGGGTTGACGGAGTTCATCCCCATTTCGAGTTCGGCTCATCTCATTATTATTCCCTGGCTGTTCAAGTGGACAGATCCCGCTCTCACCAGCCTGCCTTTCGATGTGGCGCTGCATATCGGTACGCTGACCGCCATTCTCATCTTCTTCTGGCGCGACTGGGTTCGCCTCATCCGCGCCTGGTTCGCCAGCATCAAAGAACGCAAGATCGGTGACGATGTGGACCGCAAGTGGGCATGGTATGTGGTGCTTGGCTGCATCCCCGGCGGCATTGCGGGTGTGCTCTTTGAAAGCAAGATCGACGATGCCTTTCACAAAGCCGGCGAACCCATCAAACAGGGAGCCATCCTGCTCATGGCAGCGATCATCTTCCTGATGGCATTCATCCTGCTGGCTGCCGACAAAACCGCGCAGCATTTGCGCGATTCGAAAGACATGAAGTTCAAAGACGCCATCTGGGTGGGGTTGGCGCAGGCATTGGCCATCTTCCCGGGTGTGTCACGTTCAGGCGCCACCATTACCGCCGGGCTGGCACTCGGTCTCAAGCGCGATACCGCGGCCAAATTCTCGTTCTTCCTGGGCGCGCCCATCATGCTCGGCGCCGGGTTGAAAAGTGCGTATGATTTGTTGCAAGACGTCCAGGCGGGAGCAAGTTTCAGTAACTTGCAATTGATGCTGTTCCCCATTGGTATTTTGGTTGCCTGTGTGGTCGGCTTTTTCTGCATCAAGTATCTGCTGCGATACTTGCAAAAACACAACACAGATATTTTCGTGTACTACCGCATCGGACTGGCCATCCTGATCGCCGTCGTGGCACTGATCAGGGGATAAAAGATCAAAAGCCGGAGTCGACTCCGGCTTTTTTTTTGTCTATACCAAGGCAACGGCAGCGAGGATGCCGATGATTATTGCCAGCAGGTAGCTGGCAAAGGAACCGATAATTATGTATTCAGAAGCCTTACGGTCTGGGTCATTTTTTATTTCGCTGAAGCGGAGGATGGATTTGGCTGCCACGAGAAAACCAATGCCAGTATATTGATTCAGGATCACGAAAAGGAAGATCAACAAGCGCTCGAAGTATCCGATCCATTTTCCACCATCTTTCAAACCCTGCTTTCCATTCCCCAATTGATCCTGGAAGGGTTGCATGAATAACTCGATGAGTTTTCCTCCGCAGGGAATCAGCAATATAAACGCGCAGAAGATCACGGCGAAGTTCCAGATTGTGGGAGATAACCAGGCTTCCCACATGGGTGGAGTCGGGAGGATGCTGTAAAGCCAGAATGCAGCACCGATCAGGATCAGGATATGAGCTACCTGATCCCAAATAAAGCCATAAAATTCCCTGTATCCCATTATGGTATTCTTCGATTTCTTCAAAGTAAACGCTTGTTTTCCCCAATCGATGAAGAAGTGGAGGACGCCGATCAACAGAGCGGCATACCAGAGTGTCCATTGCGCTAACAATACATAAGTCAGGGTCGCATGAATGAAGCTGTGCGTTGCTCGCCAGTACCATTTCGTTTTGGCTTTAACCAGTGAATCGGGTTGAAAGGCGAAGTCCGCCAGCAGGTGAGCCATCAATAACGGAATAAAAAATTGCAGCAACAAAAACTTGTTCATTTATCCTCCCTTTACTTCTTTGATGATTCTTTTACCAGTGTCTCATAGGTATCAATAACTTGTTTGATGGTTTCCCAACCGGCTGATTTTAAATTTTTTGATACTGCCACCTGGCTGATCTCACGCGGCTTCCATTCATGACCGATATCACTTTGTTTTTTCCCTTGCATCGCCAGGTAGATTGCCTGCGCCTGGCTGTGGGACCATCGGGTGACGATGTGGTCGGTCAATAAAATGATGCTTTGCAAACCAGAAAGAATCGCTGAATTCTTCATTTCATCAATATCGATAGCCATACGTTCACGCGTCATAGCCTCAAGTAGATGCCCCGAGGACAGATAGGCTGGACCATCTCCCGCCGCTGCGTTTTCTTCAGGTATGAAATTGATTTTGCCAATACCAATAGCCACTCTGGAATCCAACCGATTTTCTGTGAAGCGTGAAGAGATGTAGGTTCGAATCAATAAAGCGATAACCAGAGATTTCTCCGGTTGATCCAAGACGAGTTGCCAACCATCCCCACGAAAGATACTGATCGGGTAAGAAATGACCTGAGGATACATTTCTTGTAAACGTACGGAAAGATTGAGTAGTTCCTGATAGAGTGATTTTCGCTGGTTTTCATTGAGCGTTCTGGAATGGACGATATCACCGGTCAAGACCGCTCTGATTTTGGGATCAGTCATTTTTCCTCATAGACTATAACCACTTAAGTTATAACATGATTATATAACCAATTAAGTTATATTTCAATAGAATATTAGAGTCCCGGGTTGTGCATAATTTCTATAACCCTTAGGGTTATAACTCTCAAAAATAACCTTTCAGGTTATAAGTGAGCCACTGAAATAAATCTTCACTTTATTTATCTTCCAACCCACCACGGCCAAAAAATTGGCTAGTATCATTCGTGGGAGCGGCAGGCAGCAGAAAATGTCGAAGATTTCAAACCTGGGATTCGTAGTGTCAGACCAATCAGCAGCAAATGCGAAATAACTTCACATAGGTTAACGCGCGATCAGGACGAATTCAAAGGTGATACTCAGATCAGCAGGGAGTGAAAATGAGGTAGCTCTGGGTAAGTTATAGGGAAGTTCGCACTTTCCAACGATCAGGTTACCTTTGCAGTTATATCCATTAGGACCCAGGATGAATTCTCCGGTGGTTCCCAGTGGAATATAAAGGTAAAAAGTGCCGGTCGCGTCAGTGACTGTGGTGTCTGGGCCGGCTGTCAGGTCCTTATTCGCGGGCGCCAGCGAAATGCCGATTCCACTTGCCGGGATGCCATTCGGTGCCTTGACATGGCCTTTCAGAACATCGGCGTCCATCGGCGAGATATAAGGCAGGTCAGCAGCGTCACCTTGAAGGGTTACCATGTTCGCGTTCATCCAACCGGATAAATGGTCGGGAGTAGCCAAGAGATACCATTGTTCACCGGGCGCCTTGCCAAACACGGTGAGCTGCGTATTTTCTTTGTACATCGATAAATTTTCGAATAATGTTCCGGGACCGGAACGCAGTATCAAGGTGTCTACAATGGCGACGGCCGGCATGGGTGCGATAGCGGTAGGGAGGATTACCACGGTGGGGAGTGGGGTGATGGTTGGTAGTTCTTGTGTGGGGGGCAAGGGAGTGATCGTTGGTAATGCCACGGTAGCGGTTTGGGTTGGTGGGAAGGTCGGGGTTGGCGAAGGAACGGTAAAAACGCCACAACCAGCCAGCACGATTACGATCAAACTGGAAAAAAATGACAAGCTAAGTTTATTCATCTTATACCTTTTGAGAATTGCCTTGAGAACAGGGTCAGTCGCTCGTCAACCAAGCCAGTGCTTCATACCTATCTTGAAAAACCCGCACATCGTAGCCACGGTTACGGGCAACAGTCTCATAAAACCGGGTGTTCTTTTGGTTTTCTTTGTTCGTCGATAGAATGACAGCCTGTTTTGATCCTCGGGGAATATCCAAGTCGACGTACAGCCCTCCAATCGAATAGATGTCTAGGACTGAGCGACTCTGGGCAAGATGAGTGCAATCGACCAAATAGCGATTGACCCCATTTTCCGCGGCGATTTTGATGGCCTCCAGAGTTGACGCTTTGATGTCTTCTCTTTCATAGGTTTCATCAAAGAGCGATTCAACAACACGCAATTCCTTAATGAAACGGACTTGAATACCCATTTCTTTCCATCCTTCGGGAATAAGGATCAGAAAAAATCAGATAGATGATTCGTTACCTTTGTTTAGATTATAAACAAATTGAAATTAAATGAGCATTTCTTTCGGGGGTTTCCTCAGGAAAATGGAATGATTAATATTTTATAAGAATATTGATCAAGGGGCTGGACATAAATAGTTCGGTGCAGTATAGTACGCCATCGAACTAATTTGTGAGGTGATATGCGTAATCATAAGCATTTTCATGTAAATGGCAGAGAAATTGGCTATGAAGAATTTAACGATCTGCTAAAAGAAAGCGTAAAACAGATTGCAGGCATTAATGATGTGAGAGGCTTTGAGCTTTTCTCGCTACTTCATATGTTGTCAAACATGTCTGACGCGGTAATGAGCCAACACGAAAACGAGTGTGATCGAGGTGTTTCCTCTGCTCGAATCGGCATTCTCGCCAGGTTATTTGTCGATGACAGGCTTGGAATCGACGAACCATTAACGCCGACCGAACTGAGCAGATTCCAGCATGTTAGCAAAAATACTATCAGTTCATTAATAAGGGGGTTGGAAGATCAGGGTCTGGTGACACGAGAACTAGATAAACAAGATAAACGCGTCTTTCGCCTGCGTATTACTGAACAAGGGAAAGAAATCGTCAGAGATTTTATTCCTCGGAAATCTCGAGATTTAAATTTGTTGGTTAATGGGCTTACGGATGATGAAGTGGCGCAGTTAACGACATTGCTTTACAAATTACGCAATTCCTTGATGGAGAAGTTACATCAAAACAGGAAGAACAAATTCGGTTATTGAGAAAATTCCGGTTTGGAGAAATCATGATTGGATTCGTGTTATCCCGCTCATAGGAAAGGAAACAAATGATAAAACTAGCCAAGTACTTAAAACCATATCTTTTACTGATTATTCTGGCAATCGGTTTGCTGTTCGCCCAGGCTATGGCTGATCTGGCATTGCCGGATTATATGTCAAAGATCGTCAACATTGGAATTCAACAGGGAGGTATCACCTCCGCGGTGCCTTCCGTGGTGCGCAGCTCGACAATGGAAAAGCTTGTCCTTTTCATGAATGAGCAAGACAAAGCCGCTGTCCTGGCTGACTACACCCTGGTTGATTCCAGTTCACCGAATTATTCGAAATATGTAAAGGAATATCCCGGCCTGGCAGACGGCTCGATCTATGTATTACGCGATATTGACCAGACAGAAATTGACACGATCAATTCAACAATGGGGAAAGCATTCTTGATTGTGTCGACAATTGACAAGGCGATCGCTGATCCCACGGCCGTGGCATCAATGGGTCAAAATTTAGGTTTCGATCTGTCCAAATTACCCGCAGGCACGGATATTTACGTTCTTCTTGCTCAAATGCCAGCGGATAAACTCGCTTCGATGACGGCGTCGATCGATGAAAAGTTCGCGTCAATGAGTAATAGCACGATCACTCAATCAGCGGTTTCGATTATTAAGGACGAGTACACCGCGTTGGGCATGGATACGGTAAAGCTCCAAAGGAACTACGTGCTGAGTATTGGATTATATATGCTTCTGCTCACGTTAATCTCGGTAACCTGCAGTATCATCGTTGGTTTACTGGCTGCAAAAACTGGAGCCGGTTTTGCTCGAGATGTTCGCAAAGCGGTATTCGAGAAAGTTGAAGGCTTCTCCAAGGTTGAGTTTGATAAATTCTCGACGTCATCATTAATCACGCGTTCGACAAATGATATCACCCAGGTGCAAATGGTAGTCATCATGGTCATGCGCATGGTGTTTTATGCGCCTATCATCGGTGTGGGCGCTGTTATCAGAGCGGTAGAAAAGAGCGTATCGTTATCCTGGCTGATTGGGTTGGCTGTGATCGTACTTCTGGGATTGATCTTTACGATCTTCTCACTGGCTTTGCCAAAATTCCAGGCGATTCAAAAACTGATCGACCGGCTCAATCTTGTCGTGCGTGAAAACCTCTCCGGTATGATGGTCATCCGAGCTTTTAATACTCAACAGTTTGAAGAAGATCGGTTCGACAAAGCCAACAAGGATTTGAATGACACCACCCTCTTTGTCAACCGTTTAATGGCAGTGATGATGCCTGTAATGATGATTGTTATGAATGGCTTGTCGCTATTGATCATCTGGATGGGAGCTCACCAGGTGGCGCAATCGACCATGCAAGTTGGCGACATGATGGCATTTTTGCAATACGCCATGCAGGTGGTAATGTCCTTTTTAATGCTCTCGATTGTATTCATCATCATCCCACGCGCTTCGGTATCCGGAAATCGTATTGCCGAAGTATTGGATATGAAATTAAGTATCGTTGATCCGCCGTCTCCGAAGCGGTTTGGTGATTTCGCCAAAGGCAAGGTTGAATTTGATCGTGTGGCTTTTAAATATCCGGGTGCTGAAGAAAACATTTTATGTGATATTAGTTTCACGGCAATGCCCGGACAGACCACAGCTATTATCGGTTCCACCGGCAGTGGTAAGTCGACCATCGTGAACTTGATCCCACGGTTCTTCGATGTTACAGAAGGATCAATTCGGATTGATGGGATTGATATCCGAGAGGTTACCCAGTCGGATCTACGCGACAGGATCGGATATGTTCCCCAGAAAGGATTGCTTTTCTCAGGCACCATCGAAAGTAATCTGCTTTACGCGGATGAAAATGCTTCAGAGAAAACGCTTGAGAATGCGGCGCGGATTGCTCAGGCGAGGGAGTTTATTTCCACGATGCCCGAAGGAATGCAAACCGCGATCGCGCAGGGAGGAACCAATGTTTCGGGCGGGCAAAAGCAGCGGCTAGCCATCGCGCGGGCGTTGGTCAAGCATCCTTCAATTTATATTTTCGACGATAGTTTTTCCGCTTTGGATTTCAAAACAGATTCCGATCTTCGCAAGGCTTTGAAGGAAAGTACATCTGAAAGTACTGTGATCATTGTGGCACAGCGAATCTCAACGATCAAGAACGCTGACCAGATCATTGTGTTAGATAAAGGAAAATTGGTAGGCAAGGGTACTCATAAAGAGCTAATGAAAACCTGCCAGACCTATCGTGAGATCGCTCTATCGCAGTTGAGCGAGGAGGAATTGGCATGACAATGTATGGCAGCAATCGACAGCAATTCGGTAATCGCCCGATGGGGGGCGGGGGTGGTGGCGGCCCGATGGGCGGCGGCCCGGGTGGAGGCGTAATGCGCGGTGGTGAGAAGGCGCGCAATTTCAAAGGAACCATATCGAGACTGGTAAGTTACCTGGCTGATTACAAGCTCGGTTTGATAACAGTTTTCATTTTTGCCACAGCGTCAACAGTGTTTACGATTGTTGGACCAAAGATCCTGGGGAAAGCAACGACCAAACTGTTTGAAGGAGTCATGGCTCAAATCGCCGGGAAAGGTACCGGTATCGACTTTACCTATATTGGTAACATTATTTTATGGATGGTCGGTTTGTATCTTCTTTCCACCTTGTTTAGTTTTGTGCAGGGGTGGATCATGGCTGGTATCTCGGCTTCAGTAACCTACAAGTTTAGAAAATTGATCGATACCAAGATCAACCGGATGCCGCTGCGTTATTTTGATGGCACAAATCACGGCGAAGTGCTTTCTCGTATCACCAACGATGTCGATACCATCAGCCAGACCCTGAATCAGAGTTTGTCGCAGATCATCACCAATGTATTCAGTATGATCGGTGTATTGGTAATGATGTTCTCGATTAGTTGGATCATGACAACCGTTGCCTTGTTAATCATCCCGCTTTCAGCGGTGATCATCCAATTCGTGGTCAAGCGTTCTCAAAAGCTCTTTAAACAGCAGCAGGATTATCTGGGGCATGTCAACGGTCACGTGGAAGAGATGTACAGTGGCCATGTCGTGATGAAAGCATTCAATGGCGAAGCCCGCAGTGTTGAGAAATTCAATCATCTTAATAGCACACTTTATAATTCTGCCTGGAAATCTCAGTTCCTTTCCGGATTGATGATGCCGATCATGAACTTCATTGGCAACGTGGGTTATGTCGGTGTTTGTATCCTGGGCGGATATCTGGCTGTGCGCAATACTGTAACGGTGGGTGATATCCAGGCTTTCATTTCTTATATGAAGTCATTCACTCAACCGATCGCTCAGATCGCTAACATTTCCAATATCTTACAGCAAACCGCCGCGGCAGCCGAACGAGTCTTTGAATTCCTTGACGAAACAGAAGAAGTAACGGACGTCGAATTCCCGATTCAGGTCAGTACTATTAAAGGCGAGGTCGAATTCAGGGATGTGCACTTTGGGTACAATCCTGACAAGACCATCATCAATGATTTTTGCGCAAAGATCAAACCAGGTCAGAAGGTCGCTATCGTTGGTCCGACTGGTGCGGGCAAGACCACTATGGTCAAATTGCTGATGCGCTTCTACGATGTGGACAGTGGTTCGATCCTGGTGGATGGGATGGATATTCGCAACTTCAAGCGGGAAGACTTGCGTCGCATGTTCGGAATGGTGTTGCAGGACGCCTGGTTATTCAACGGCACGATTATGGAGAATATCCGCTATGGGCAACTCTCAGCCAGCGATACTGACGTGATCAATGCCGCAGACCATGCTTACGCTGACCATTTCATCCGTACCTTGCCGGATGGTTACAACACAATATTGGATGAAGAGACCTCCAACATCTCACAGGGTCAGAAGCAATTACTGACGATCGCGCGAGCACTTTTGGCTAATCCCAGCATCTTGATTTTGGACGAAGCGACCAGCTCCGTCGATACCCGTACTGAGGTGTTGATCCAAAAAGCCACGGATTCGATCATGCAAGGGCGCACGAGCTTTATCATCGCGCATCGTCTTTCAACGATCCGGAATGCTGATCTGATCCTCGTGATGAATGAAGGGGATATCGTGGAGCAGGGAACGCACACGGAATTGCTTAAGAAGAACGGTTTCTACACCTCACTATACAATAGTCAATTTGAAACCACGACAGAGTTCTAAACTACAATCCGCTGGATTTTCCGGCGGATTGCTTTATCACCAGATACTTAAAAATTTGACTCAAAAAAGGATATAAATAGCATATTAAATATCCATAAATGTTGACATCATTTTCAATTTGTAATATATAATATGATAAGTTATTTTCCAAAAGAAATACAATTTATTAGTAGGATCGATTTTTTTGAGGGTGTTGGTCATCGGACGCGATTAAAGTTCAATTGATGCCAGAATTGATGACTATATCGGGTGAAATTATTCATTAACACAATTTCATTCAAGAAGGTGCAACTATGAGGAATTCTTCACGACTCTTCGTTAAGCTATTCATTTTAATTGCAGCAATTTTCATATCGATCCAAAATCTTCCATTGATCGAGTCGGCTGCGCAAGGCGTGACTTATTCCTACCCAATCATAACAAATAACTTTACACCAGATGTAATTCCGTCGGGGGGAACCTCAGTTTTGACTGTTGTATTGGGAAATTCAAACTCATTCCCGGTTACCCTCTCTTCTTACCCGCCCGCTATTTCAGAACCACTTCCCTCTGGAGTCTATTTTGCCAACCCGGTAAATGCCACTTCTGATTGCGGTATCACGGTAACCACTATAGGAACCACGCTTTCACTGTACGGTGGTGTCATTCCTGCTGCCGATGGGGATAATCCAGGGACCTGCACCGTGAAGGTCAATGTGACATCCACTTCAGCGGGGAGCACCTTCATCTACACAATTCCTGCCAGTGAATTGGTTGCCACAGACGCGACTGGCAGCATCAACCTGACAAATCAAACGAAAACAGACGCCACCATCCAGGTGCGTACAGTTCAACCTCCTTCATTGAGTAAGGCATTTAATCCAAATACCCGGACTGTTGGCGCCAGTAGCTTGATGTCGATCACTATTCGGAATAATGACCTGAATTATGCTTTGCATCAGGTGACGCTTACCGACAATTTGCCGTCGAATCTGGTGATCTATTCCTCTCCGGGAACGACATTCTCGAACTGTGGTTCATCTGTATCACTCACCGACGCTTCGGGCGGGGCATTAGGCGCGGGAGACACAGGAATCAAACTCGTTAATGCTGAAATCCCGGCGAATTCATCCTGCGTGGTAAGCGTGTATGTCACCTCCATGACGCCTGGTGCTTATACCAATACCATCCCCGCCAACGCGATCCAGTCACGCGAGGGGGTGACCAATGCCACCGCTGCTTCAGCCCAGGTTAATTTCCAGATCATGGGATTAACAAAGGCTTTTTCAGTGACCAACATGCAGGTGGGTGGTACGACAAAATTAACCATAACCCTCACAAATTATTCTTCGACGCAGGCTTTTACCGGAGTCAGTCTCACAGATAGTTTTCCAACCGGACTGGTACCTGCTGCGATTCCCAACCTGGCAACTACCTGCGGAACCGGCACAGTAGCATATGATTCTGGATCGAACAGTATCTCACTCACAGACGGAACAATCACGGCTAATGGCTCATGTACAATCACCGTAGAGTTAACAGCTACCGAAGCTGGGACGTTTACCAACGTGATCCCCGCAAAGGCTGTAGTGACTACCCAGGGTGCGACCAATGTCACTGCTGTCTCCGCGTCTGTGACGACGTATGCCAGTGGATTGGGCATTACCTCTGCCTCAAAGAGTTTTTCACCGTCGTCTATTGCCCTGGGTGGTGTTTCTCGATTGACTATCACGTTCACCGCCCCGGGTGACACCGCGCTTAGCAACTTCTCGATTACCGACGCTTTACCTGTAGGTGTGGTAATCGCGCCAACGCCAAACGCCACAAAGAGCACCTATTGTGTGGGAGGAACACTCACCGCGACCGCTGGTGGAACGCAGTTTATCTGGTCTGGCGGCTCAATCGCGGCTTCCCGTTCCTGTTCAATCGCTGTTAATGTCACCAGCTCAACTCCGGGAACTTTCACGAATATCATCACGCCTTCGAATATCTCAAATACCGAAGGCAGGAACATGTCCTCCAATATATCCTCCACGCTTTATGTGAGTGGGATATCCGTCGCCAAGGCGTATGCTCCCACCGTGGTTAATATAAATGGCGTTTCTCAGTTAACGATCACATTACAGAATACCAATTCTTCCCAGATTGATTTCGCGGCCTTCGCTGACACACTTCAAAGCGGAGTAATGATCGCAAGTCCAGCCAATGCGTACACCAATTGTGGTTCGGACGCAGTCCTGGTTGCCACAGCAGGCACGCGAAATATCTCCTTGAGCAACGCTACTATCCCCGCGCAGGTGGGAGGTGTTCCCGGTATCTGCACCGTGGTGCTGGATGTGGTGGGAGTCACCACGGGTAGCTGGTCGAATACGATCGCTGCGGGTGATCTGACCGGAACGATCCATGGAACGTCCACAAAGATCTCCAACCCGACTTCCGCGTCAGCTTCCTTGACTGTGGCTTCCCTGAGAATCAACGTCAACAAGAGTTTTTCACCGAACACCGTCTTTGGCGGCTCGGCTTCAACCCTGACCCTGACCCTTTCCAATCCCAATAACGCTGTCTTAACCGGGGTTGCGTTTACCGATAATTTCCCGGCGGGGATGTTCATCGCCGCTCCGGCTTCACCGACGACCACCTGTGGTGGAACGGTGGTTGCCGTACCAAACGCGACATCATTCTCGTTCAGCGGTGGAACTATCGCCGCCAATGGGGTCTGTTATATCACTGTAAAAACAACAATGAACGTGATCAACACGCTCACGAACACCATCCCAGTTGGAGCTGTAACAACGACCAACGGCGCCTCCAATGCGGAAAAAGTGGAAGCCTCGCTGGGTAATCTGTCACTGGCTACGGTGAAAAAAGTATTCTTCGATAGTTCTATCTATGCCGGCGAATCCACTACCATGCAGATCACCATATCCAATAAGACCAATGTGGAATTGACCGGATTGGGGCTGGTCGATGCCTTGCCGGAAAATATGTCTCCTGTTCTTCCTCTGACCGCGATCCAGTGCAACGGCGGTACGGTCAGTTATGATGCCGCGAGCAACACGCTTTACCTGACCGGCGGCGAACTGCCCGCTTATGGCAGTTGCCTGGTGACGGTGGAAATCACCTCATCGGTCCCCGCAAATTATCAGAACTGCCTGGATGCTGGTGTGGTCAAGGACGATCAGGGTGTGACCAATGACTCAGCTTCTTGTGCTAATCTAGAGGTTGATACACCGGTGACGGTCACACCGCCTTCGATCACAAAAGTCTTTTCCGCGGATACGATCCCGGCAGATGGAACTTCTCTGCTTACCTTTACCATTACCAATCCGAATACAACGGTAGCCCTGACCGGGGTTGAATTTACCGATGAATTGCCAGCCGGGATGACTTTAACCAGTACGCCAAACCCCACCCAATGCAACGGTGTGGTGAGTTTCGACAGTTCTACCAACACACTCAGACTGACTGGTGGATCCATCTCCGCGGGTGGCTCCTGTACTGTAGTAGCAGGAGTTTCAGCGGAACCGGGGGTTTATGATAACACTACTTCGGTGGTGACTTCCACCAATGGTGGTACTGGTAATTCAGCTTCAGATACATTAACAGTTATTGCCGCGCCGGTGATTAGCAAGGAATTCAACCTGGACACGATCGCCACGGGTGGCATTTCCACTTTGACCTTCACCATTTCGAACCCGAACCCCGTGGCCAACCCGGTTGATCTGACGGGCGTTAAATTTACAGACGTCCTTCCCACGGGTGTGACCGTTGCCGCTTCGCCTGATGTGACTGTTACTGGCTGTGGTACCGCGTATACATTCGCGCCATCAGCGGACGGTGCGACATTGACCTTTAGCGGTGGTGTGGTCGCGGTTGGGACAGATTGTGTGATCTCGGTGGATGTGACCGCGGCAAACGGTGGCACTTACGTCAATACTACCGGAGCTGTCAGTTCAACAAATGGCGGTACCGGCAACACAGCGACAGATACCCTAACCGTAAGTGGGCCGGGGCTTTCACTGGTAAAAACAAACATTACGCAAAGCTACAATGCTGTGGGTAACACGGTCACATACAGCTACACGGTGACCAACTCCGGTGATGTCACTATCAGCGCGCCGATCATGATCACAGACGATCACTTCCCTGTTCCGATCATCTGCACAAGCGCGGATCTTGCCATAGGTGAATCCGCCACGTGTACGGCAAATTACGTTGTAACAGCCAGCGATATCACAGCGGGATTGATTACCAACACAGCGTATGCTTCCGGTGATGCCAGTGGGGTGACTGTCACGTCGAACGAGAGTTCAGCCACGGTTTACTATGCTTCCTTAAAATTGGTGAAGTCGACATCGACTGTTAGCTTCCACAACGCCGGAAATACTATCACCTATACCTATACCTTGATCAACAATGGCAATATAACCCTCTATGCGCCGTATGTGGTATATGACGATCATTTTGGTACCAAACTGACTTGTACATCAACCGCGCCACTGCCTGTGGGTGGAGCAACCACCTGCACGCGTACCTACACGGTGGTCGCGGCTGATGTAACCAACCGATTTGTCACGAATATTGCCTACGCTACGGCTGCAGACAGCGGCGCGAACACGATCACCTCGAACACAGCCAGCGTAACCGTCTACAAAGTGGACGCGCCATTAATCACAAAAGCTTTCGCGGTGGACCAGATCATTGCAGGCGCGACCACCACACTGACCTTCACGATCACCAATCCAACAGCCAACGTTGTGCCTTTAACCGGTGTGGCATTTACCGATAACCTACCCGCTGGGATGAGCGTGGTGACTCCCATCCTCACCAGTCAATGCGGCGGTACGGTGGCGCTCTCCAATAGCAACACAACCATTCGTTTGACCGGTGGTTCTATTCTGGCGAACAGTTCATGCACAGTCACTGTGGATGTGACCGTGAACGCGGGTGGAACTTACGTAAATACTACAGGTACGGTCAGTTCCACCAATGGTGGTACTGGCCTTACGGCTACTGACACGTTGCTTGCGGTGGCTCCTCCCTTGATCTCCAAAGCTTTCTCTCCAATCACGATCAACGATGGTGGCATTAGCACCCTTACCTTCACAATTACCAATCCCAGTGTGAACCCGATTGCGTTGACCGGCGTTGCCTTCAGCGACAATTTCCCGACCGGCCTAAAGGTTGCGGATCCGGCGAATGTCGATCTATCGGGCTGCGGAACAGGGGCTGTTTTCACCGCATCAGCCGGTGATGCCAGTGTCTCATTAAGTGGGGCAACAGTTGCGGTGGGAACACCGTGTGTCATTTCTGTGGATGTGACTGCGAGCGCTGGAGTTTATGCGAATACGACGAACAAGGTGACTTCTACCGAAGGCGGTGATGGTATTCCATCAAACACTGCCACGCTTGAGGTGTTATCCACACTGGATCTCTCGATCAATAAGACAGACGGAGTAAAATCAGTTGACCGGGGAGAGGTGGTTACCTACACGATCACGGTGTCAAATGACGGTCTGATCGATGCCACAGGCGCGAAAGTGGTAGATAGCTTCCCGAGTCTGCTCGAAGATATCTCCTGGACTTGCGTCGCTGATACAGGAGCTTCCTGTACTGCAAGCGGAACCGGCAATATTTCCGACACGGTGAATTTGCCTGCAGGAAAAAAGGTGATTTACACTGTAATCGCCACGGTCGCGGATGACGCAACGACCAGCATAATCAATTCCGCTTCCGTTATCCCACCGGTCGACCTGGTGGATGTGAATACCGACAACAATACCGAAAAAGACATCGATACGTTGAACCGGTTATCGCTGACGAAATTGGCTGCTGTGGAACACACCGATTACCTGGTATTGGGCGAGGAAGTAACTTACACCTACACCCTCACAAATAATGGTACATCGACACTATCTGCTCCATTCACGATTTCAGATGATCAGATTGGCACCCCGGACAAGGGGACTCCCTTCACCTGCGGGACGGTAACAACGCTTGCCCCGGGTGAATCGGTCACCTGTACGGCTGCTTATAGCATCACTCAAGATGATCTGGATGTTGGCGCTTTGACAAACACCGCCACCGGATACGCCCTGGACGCTGACGGCAACACGGTGACCTCAAATGAAGCGTCTCAGACAATTGGCGCGGATCAGGAACCAATGATCGGATTAGCCAAGGAAGTTGTCAGCATTGATACGGTCAGCGTGGGTACCTACGATGTCACTTTCAATATCATTGTGAAGAACTATGGTAACGTCACCCTGCACGACATCAGTGTCACCGACGACCTGACAGCCACTTTCACAGTCGCGGCAGGGCATGAGGAAACCGTCTTTTCTGTAGTTTCCATCAATGGAGATGGGGTGTTGGATGTCAACGCCGGTTATGACGGTGTCACGGATACAGAACTGCTCGACACGGGTAATACTTTAGCTCCCAATGCCGAGGGTGTGATTACCATCGTTGTGCGTGTCATTCCCACCACCCATTACTTCGAAAATTCGGTGGAAGGTAGTGGAATCAGCCCGGCAGACGCGGAGGTCACCGACGTTTCTCAAAACGGCGATAATCCAGATATTGATGGTGATCTAAACCCGACCAACAACAATGAGCCCACTCCAATTGAATTTGGAAACGGTATTTTTGATCCGCCGACCGGCATAAAGACGGTGGATGCTTCCGGCAGACCCCAGGTTACCTGGACGATGGTATGGATCAATAACACCAACATTGTTGGCGTTCGAGCGGCGATCAGCGACCCAATTCCGGAGGATACTGTTTATCAGGCAGTTGGCGCATCAAGCGGTTACGATGTTCCTGCTGGCGCGCCAGCCGATTCAACCAACATTGGCATCACTTGCACCTCATCGGCTGCCACGGTTACTGAAGCTTGTTACTACGAAGGGCCAACGGCTACTTACCCGCGCGGACGAATTATCTGGGAAGGCACCATTGCCCCCGATTTCGGCATCACCGATCCAGCATTGGCTGTGAATGCTTTACACATCGTCTTTAATGTGCGCTCGAGTGGAATGATTAATCACCTTGAAAACCGCGCCACCGCAGATGTCGATCTGAACGGTGATGGCGATTATGACGACGCGGGTGAAACAGGAGCGGTAGCTGTTTCCAAGTCGTGGAATGTGGAAGTTCCGGCTGTTCCTGAGACCGGGTTTGCGCCTTACGCAAAGACATATGTTCCGGAGCAACCGAAGCTGAAGATGTATGCCAATCTTGGCGATATCTGGTTGGAAATTCCCAGCCTTGGAGTGAAGATTCCAATCGTAGGGGTACCACAAACGGAAGACGGCTGGGATGTTACCTGGCTGGATAACCAGGCTGGCTGGTTGACGGGTACTGCTTACCCAACCCTGTCTGGAAACTCAGTCCTAACCGCGCACGTTTATAATGCCAATGGTAAACCAGGTCCGTTCATCAACCTGACCAGCCTGAAGTACGGTGACCAGATCATCATCCATGCCTGGGGCCAAGAATATGTTTACGAGGTACGCGAGTTCACGCAGATCACACCGGATGACACTTCTTTGCTCACCAAACACGAAGATTTACCGTGGCTGACGCTGATTACCTGCCGGGGGTATGACCCCGCGACCGGCGAATATCGTTACCGCTACGTGGTTAGGGCGGTACAGGTGGCGATCAAGTAAGAAGCGATGGAGCGGCTCAAAACCGCTCCATCATATTTATTGACCTATTCCCCAGAGCTTGACCGTTCCATCCCAACTGATGGTTGCGATCAATTTGCCGGTTGGATCAAAACAACTTCGTAAAACCACATCGCTATGACCCCCGATGATCTTAACAACCATTATTTAGAAGATTGTTGGAGGTTGGGAAAGGTTGTCGGCTGCATGAGACCAACAATAAATGGCTAAGGAAGATCCAAAACGCTCTCGTCATAGTTACATCTTTCATGTAAAACCTCTATTTACATAATAATAAATTGGCAGTAAATTACAAGCGACCGCTAATCATTCTTATGGTTCCGTCCGGCGGTTATGAACAGCCTGAATTTCACTAAACAAAGGTACATCATGAAAGATTACAAAGAAGCCTTCAAAGATTTGGAATTGGGCAGCGTCCTCGATGTTGCCACAGGAGCCGGAGCGTTCCTGGATGAATTGCTCAAAGACGCAATCAGTTATCGAACCGCGGTTGGGATCGACAAAAAGGAGACTGCTGCAGAGGCTTTCGCGGCAACTTTTAAAGACAATGATAGGGTGAATTTCCAATTAATGGATGCAGCAAAATTGGACTTTAAAGACGATTCGTTTGATACGGTTTCGATCTCGTTTTCGCTGCATCACCTGGAGACTCCTGAGATCACGCTGGCGGAAATGAAACGTGTTCTTAAGCCAGGCGGCTTTCTTATCGTCAACGAGATGTACCCCGATGGCGACCAGGCGGAAACCCAGATGACCCACACATTGTTGCACCATTGGTTTGGCAGGGTAGATACCGTGAACGATGTTTTTCACCGCGAAACATATACGCGAGGGCAGATTATCGCCATGGTCCAAAGGTTGGGATTGCGGGAAATGACTGAATTCAGTCTGTTTGATCTTACGGAAGATCCATTCAGCGTTGAGATTTCGGATGAACTGCTGCCCATCATTGATCGCTATATCGAACGAGCAAAAGGTTACCCCGACCTGCAGGATTATGGGAATCAAATGCGACGACGGTTAAAGGAAATTGGTTATCATAACGCCAATTCATTGCTTCTGATCGCTCGTAAATGAAAGAGAGGCGTTGCTCGAATGAGTAACGCCTCTCTCTCTAAACTGTGGATTATTTCAATTCAATATTAATGCCTGAGATCAACCAGCCATCACCGTTTGCTTCCATTACCAGGGTGATGATATAGGTTTCGCCGTCGAGTTTGGCTTCACCTTCCAAAACTCCTGTTGTGTTTTCGATGTTGGTTGAGTTGAAAGACCATTCATCGAAATTACGCGGGGCAGTGAAATCAGCCCAGGCGGTTTCTCCGCCAATCTCGTCTTTCACACTTTGAGTCAGCATATTCCAGGAGGTGGAATTGTCGCCATCCTTCAATGCCTGCATAAAGGCATTGCCGGTATCCGTAACGGATTGCAGACTGGAAACAACCCCACATGAGGTTAATGAGAATAAAGCAATAACAACAAAACCAACACCAAGTAATTTTCTCATCGGATTCTCCTTCATAGTATGCATATTATTACAGGATAATTAAGATATATCAAGTCTGAATATTGGGTTTTGGGGATTATTTTCTGAGGATGGCGTCACTCATGCGTGCCAGACGGGAAATCTCAAGCACATCGTGGACGCGCAGAATGTCCGCACCGCGGGTGATGGCGATGGTGCAAACGGCTTCGGTGCCTTCCAACCGATCGTCGGGTGGCAGGTCGAGGGTATAGCCAATAAAGGATTTTCGCGACGGGCCGAGAAGCACCGGATAGCCCATGCCCTTGATCTCGTCCAGCCGGTTGACAAGCTCGAGGTTGTGCTCCACCTTCTTGCCGAACCCCAGCCCGGGATCGAGAATGATCTGCTCTTTACGCACGCCGCCAGCCAGTGCCAGGTCGATACTCTCCTGTAATTCGCGCTTGATGTCGGCGATTATGTCGTCGTATTCAGCGCCGAGATACTGACCGCCCAGCCGCTCCTGCAGTTCCACATGGTTAGGCTTGCTGCGGTTGTGCATGAGCACCAGCGGGACACCGCTTTCAGCCGCAACTTTGACCATCGCGGGGTCGGCTTTGAGAGCCCACACGTCGTTAATCCAGTGCACTCCAGCGTTCAGACCGGCAATGGCAACAGCCGCTTTACTGGTATCGAGCGAGAGGATGGCTTCAAGTTTCAACCCAGCCAGTGCTTCGATCACCGGCAACACCCGGTCCATCTCTTCCTGCGCCGAGACAGGTTGTGAGCCGGGACGGGTGGATTCACCGCCGATATCGAGAATATCCGCGCCGGATTCAACGAAGCGCAGTGCCTGTTCGATGGCCGCGCGGACCACGTCATTTTGCGTCATCAAGCCGTCACCCGAAAAGCTGTCGGGGGTCACGTTGAGAATACCCATGATGTATGTTTTGCTACCAAACTTCAGGAAGGGATCAGGCATGATTGCTCTCCCATTTAACAATTCCGCTGGTATCCAAATTCTCGAGCAGTCTGCTCACAGGCTTGTGATCCATCGGAGAGACCAGGTCAGGCGCGATCTCAAGCAGGGGAACCAGCACAAAGGCACGCTCGAACATGCGCGGGTGAGGAATGACCAGGTTTGGAGTATCTAGTATGAGGTTGTCGAAGAGCAGGATATCGATATCGATCAGACGCGGACCGTAGCGGTAGGTTGTCTGTCGCCCCATTTTCACTTCGATATTCTTCACTGCGGCCAATAATTTCACGGGTAAAAGTTCTGTTGAGGCAATCAACACCTGGTTCAGGAAGGCGGGCTGATCGGTCACACCCCAGGGTGGGGTTTCATAGATCGAAGATAATTTGGAGATCTTAATAAATGATGATAATTCCCGGCAGGCCTGTTCAAGGTTGGCTACGCGGTCACCCAGATTCGTCCCGAGCGCCAGTGTTACCTTCGCGCAGCTCACACCGCCTCCAACCAGGTGGAGAAGAGGTTGTTTTCGGCATCGATCTCCACGACGAGACCATTCTTCTTTTTTAATGTTGCCAGCGCTGTTGTCAGATCGTGCATCATGGAGAGGGCAGAACGATCGACTCCCTCCTCCTGGTTCAGCCACGCGGCACCGGCGAATGGTGTCGCGGACTTAACAGGTCGTTTGGATCGTTGTGAATGAAAGACGAAAATATTCACCACCGCGGCGGATTTGCCATCTTTTTGCAGGGCGGTTTGGATCGTATCAAGAAGCGCTTCGTCCTTCTCGTCGAGGTGGAACGAAAGGCGATATTCAAGGTAGGCCTGTGGGATGAGGTTATACCGGCCAATCACCGCGGGGGAGGAGATCAGGGCGGTGGTAAATCCGCCCTCTCCTTGAGCGATCAGCAGGATCATGTCTTTTTCGCCGTTAGCAGCCTTGCGGCTGGCGTCATGGATCAGAGGTTGCTGACTTCTCATCCATGCGGGGAAGCGCGAAATGAGCGTTGTTTGCTCCATACCGGCAAGGTCCGGTGAAGGTATGGATGCCTCAGAGGAGATCAGAACGATCTCGTCCAACCATCGCGCCTGAACGTGAATCGATTTAAACCAACCCTCCAACACGTTCAACGAATTGAGCCGCGCGCTGGCGAGCCAGAAGGCAGGGGAGAGATCAGCCATTCCTCACCGCGTTGATCAAGTCAGCCAGCAGCCCGTATGCGGTGGTCTCGGGTCCGGGGTTGCTCTCGACGATGCCCAAACCGGGCAGGGTGTCGGTTTCGACTTGAACGTAGGAACTGGTACCGTTAATGCTGTAGAGCGGGGTGTTGGGTTTCACACGCTGCGGCGCCACTTTGGCGGTCACTTTATTCCCTTCGCGTCTGGCGGTACAGACCAGTTTCCAGCGTTCGCCGGCAGCAAGGGCTTCTTTGATCATCGCAGGGGTGATGCCGCGAATACCGGTGCGGTCGATCTCGGCGGGTTTGAGGGGAATACCCATCACCACGGTGGCCAGCGCGGCCACCTTGATCGAGGCGTCCCAGCCGTCGATATCCGCGCTGGGGTCGGTCTCGGCTATGCCGATGGACTGGGCGTACTTGACCGCCTCATCGAACGGCTTGCCCTGTTCCATGAGCTCGAGCAGAATGTTGGTACACGAGTTGAGAATGCCAGTGAACCCCCTGAGTTCGATGGCGGGCAGCGGTCCGCGGAAGAGCGAGAAGATCGGCGCGCCATCCATCACCGCGGATTCAAAGAGGAAGCGGCGGCCTTTTTGCACGGCCAGGTCGGTCAGTTCGCGGTAAGCATGAACCACCGGCCCTTTGTTGGCAGTGATGGCGTGCATGCTGCTTTCGAGAGCCGCGCGCAGGTGGTCGATGGCCGGTTGGCCGGTGAGATGGTTGACCGGTGAGTTTTCGAACATCACATCCGCCGGGCAGGTTCGGATAAGTTCGATCACTGAGGCAGGGGGAGTCACTTTCGATAACTGGTTCAATGACTCTCCGCTCGATGCGATCTTGATCGCGGCTTCGGCGTCGATACCATCCGGATCTATGGTCATGCCGTGGTGGGCGGTGGCGATGCCAACGATCTTCGTCGAAAAGCCGAAATCTCTTTGCAGGGCGGCTTGTTTTTTCTCCAGCAGGCGGGCCAGTGCTTTGGCTACGTTGCCGAATCCGACCAGGATCACTCTCATTTCACGCATGGTTGACTCCGATAAGTAAATTATAAAGCGGATAATCGATTCCCGATCCAGGTGGCTTTACGGACGGTGCCTTCTTCGCCAATGAATGGGAGTAACAATTTTTGCATTTGCTGTGGTTCACCGGTGGTGTAGAAGGTCACCGGAATTTTTTCCTGACCTTCAGCCAGCCAACCGAACTCTTCCAAACGGTGGGCAATGTGGCGGGCTACCGCCGGGGCGGGGTCGATGACGCGTACGTCCGGACCGACGATCTGTTGGATAAGGGGGATAACGAAGGGATAGTGGGTGCAGCCGAGTACGACCGTATCGATATGCTGTGCCAGCATGGGTTTCAATACCTTTTCGAGCAAGGCGCGTGTATCCGGGCCGTTCAGGTCGCCTTTTTCGATCTGGCCCACCAAACCGATGCAGGGATCCTGCAAGAGTTTGACGCCGTGGGCAAAGCGTTCAACCAGCGAGCCGTAGACCTCCGCCTGGAAGAATGCATAGGTGGCCAGCACTCCCACCACGCCGGTTTTGGTCTGTTCGGCGGCGGGTTTGACGGCGGGCTCCATGCCCACGATGGGGACATCTGGGAGTTGTTCGCGTACGTAGTGCAGCGCGGCCGCGGAGGCCGTGTTGCAGGCGATCACGATCAGTTTCGCGCCTTGGTCCAGTAAAAAGCGGACAGCTGCATAAGTTAATTGTCTCACCTCTTCGAGAGAGCGCTGACCGTAGGGCACATGGAACTGGTCGCCGATGTAGATGACTGGTTGAGATGGGAGCTGTTGACGAATGGCGCGCAAGACGGATAGCCCGCCAACGCCGGAGTCAAAGACGCCGATGGTCTCTGCTGAATTGTTTGCTGCCATGCTTCCTCCAAAAATCTTGACCAAAATTTCAGGACGACCGCGCGGCCTCGACAAAGGCCTTAAAGAGCGCCTGGTGTTCCGGATAATTGTGCAGGCATTCCGGGTGCCACTGGACGCCCAGGAAAAAGCGTTGATCGGGCAACTCCAGCCCTTCCACCAATCCATCACCGGCGGCATGGGCTGTAACCTTCAACCCGGGTGCGATCACCTTTGCTGCCTGATGATGGAAACTGTTGACTCGAACTTTGCTCTTTCCGATGATCTCGAAAAGACGCGTCCCTGCTTCTATTGTAACCTCATGCGCGATCATGTCACGGCCCTGATCGTAAGGGGTGTTGTGGTCAAGTTTGGAATTGAGTTGGCTGGGCAGATGAGTGTATAACGTACCATGTAGAGCCACATTCATTACCTGTACTCCGCGGCAAATACCGAAGATCGGCCAGTTGGTCTTTGCTGCGAGTTTCACCAGACCGATCTCCAGTTCATCGCGCTGGTCCGAGACCATCATCAGGTGGTTGTCCTGCTTGCCGCGGTAGCGGATGGGATCGATATCGCCGCCGCCGCTGAGCAGAATGCCGTCCAGATGGTCGCGCAGGTTTTCCAGTTCGTCCACCGGAAAATCGGTGGGGAGGAGCACGGGAGCGCCGCCGGCTTTAACGATGGCTTGGGTGTAATCCACCGAGATTCGGTCGATGGCGGCTAAATTGGCGGGGGTATCCTGGGTGATGGTGATGCCGATCAATGGCTGGCGCATAAGTCGTTCTCCTTGATGGTTAATACAATAAAGGGCGCAACCTGATTATTGGCTGCACCCTGATTATGAGCAATTTTGGGCAGACTAGTTAAATTTCTCTTTAAGGCGGGCACTCTTGCCGGAGCGTTCGCGCAGGAAGTACAGGCGGGAGCGGCGGACTTTACCGCTGCGTTCCACAACCACCTTGTCGATACGCGGGCTGCGCAGCAGGAAGGTGCGTTCCACGCCAATGCCATTGCTGGCCAGGCGGCGAACAGTGAAGCTAGAGTTATTGCCTTTGTTGTGCATGTAGATCACAACGCCTTTGAACTCCTGAATACGTTCGCGGGTGCCTTCTTTGATCTTCACATGGACGGAGACGCTATCCCCGCTGTGCAGTTCGGGAATATTGGCGTTTACCGGGGCATCATAGGCTTTCAATAAATCGCTCATCTTAGTATCCTTGCAAATAATTTCGTCCGGACACACCGGCGCGAAGCGGTATTATAACACGGGAATTCACAAACGAGAATAGAGAATAGTAAAACTTGAGAATCGAGAGTAGAGAGTAGAGAATTGTCAAAACCGGAGAATCCAGAACCCAGATGGTACAAAGTGTTGATATTTGGTTTTGATTTTACGACTCTCATTTCTCAATTCTCGATTCTCTTGATCTATTCCAGCCCCGCCTGGACGGACAGGGCGAGCTCCTCGGTGATGCCGGGGACGTCCATCAGTGCCTCCACGCTGGCGTCGCGGATGGCTTCGATGCTTCCGAAGCGGGTGAGCAGGGCTTTACGTCGCTGCGGCCCGATGCCGGGGATGGCGTCGAGCCGCGAGGCCACGCCGAGTTTGCCGCGCGCCTTGCGGTGGGCGGTGATGGCGAAGCGGTGGGCCTCGTCGCGGATGCGCTGGATGAGATAAAGCCCCTGTGAGTGGCGCGGCAGCATCAGCGAACCTTCCACCTCGGGGCGGAAAAGCTCCTCCTGCTGCTTGGCCAGACCGACCACGGGCACGCGCTCGCTCAAACCGAATTTAGCCAGCACCCCCACGGCGCGCCCGAGTTGACCTTTGCCGCCGTCGACCATCAACAGGTCGGGCAGCACCGAAAACGAAGGGTCGATCTTCTCGCCCACCTGATGCTTCTCCTGGGTGGCCTGCCAGCGTTTGAAGCGCCTTGTCAGCACCTCTTCCATGCTGGCAAAGTCGTCCGGGCCTTCAACCGTCTTGATGTTGAAGTGGCGGTACATGTTTTTGGCGGGCGTGCCCTGTTCGAACACCACCATGCTGCCCACCGAGGCGGTGCCCTGGGTGTTGGAAATATCGTAACACTCGATGCGGTTGGGTGGCTCCGGCAATCTCAGTGCTTCCTGTAGTTCGCTAAGCGCCTGCGTTTGCTTGTTCTTGTCGGCTTCCCATTGAGATTTTAGCGATTGCAGCGTTTCGACGGCGTTCTCTGTGGCCATCTTAACCAATTCCTGCGGCGTGCCCGACTTGGGCACGGTCAATTCCACCTTGTCGCCGCCGCGTTTGCTATTCATCCAGGCCTTGATGATGTTGGCTTCTTCAATCTCGTTAGGCAGCAGAACCTGTTCGGGGATGGTGGCTGCTTCGCTGTAGAACTGCTTCATGAACTCGGCAATGACCTCGCTGTCGGGCGTCTCTTCGGTGCCCTCGAGCACGAAGTATTCGCGTCCGAGCAGCTTGCCATTGCGGATGAAGAAGATCTGCACACAGGCCTCGCCGTCGGCGCGGGCGATGGCCAGCACGTCCGAATCGCGCTGGTCAGAAGTGATGACTTTCTGTTTCTCCACCACGCGGTCGATGGCGTTGATCTGGTCGCGCAGGGCGGCTGCTCTTTCAAAGAGCATCCCTTCCGAGGCAGTCTCCATTTCAGCGCGCAGACGGTTGACGATGGGGTCGGTATGCCCGTCGAGGAAGTCGCACAGATCGGCGATCAATTGGTGGTAACCAGCCTGGTTAATGGCGCCGATGCAGGGTCCGGAGCACAGTTTGATGTCGTAATACAGGCATGGACGCGGGTCCTTGCCGGTGATCTCGCGATCGCAGGTGAGGTAGGGGAAGATGTGGCGCAACACATCGAGCGTTTGATGCACAGCCCAGACGCTGGTGTATGGGCCGAAGTAGCGCGCGCCGTCCTCCTGCATCAGGCGGGTGATAGTTACCTTGGGAAAAGGAACGGTGAGATTGACCTTGATATAAGGGTAGCGCTTGTCGTCTTTTAGGCGGATATTGAAGCGCGGGCGATGTTTCTTGATGAGGTTCATCTCGAGGATGAGCGCCTCAAGCTCTGAGCCGACCACGATCCATTCCAGGTCGGCGATCTGCGAGACCAGCTTGCGCGTCTTCGGTGACTGGTCGCCGCGCTCCTGGAAGTATGAGCGCACCCGGTTCTTGAGGATGATCGCCTTGCCGACGTAGATGATCTCCCCGGCGGCGTTCTTCATGATGTACACGCCGGGTTTTTCAGGCAGGGTTTTTAAGATGCCCTGGATGTGTTCGGAGATTTCAACCATGGGGGTATTTTAACATGTTCTATTGTCCACGAATTACACGAATCAATGCGAACAAATTCGAAGGCAATTATTCAAAAACCCGTGAAACAATATTTGTATTGATGATGACGTGTATATCTCGCTTGTGGGGGCGTATGACCATACGCCCCTACAAAATATGTACCCCATCCCCCTCGGCCACTTCACCGATCACCCATATTGGCAGCTTCATCTCGATGGCCTTCTTCTGGAAGGACTCGATCTTCTCTCTAGGCACAGACATGAGTAGTCCGCCGCTGGTCTGCGGATCGAAGAGCAACATCTTCTGCCACTCTTCGAGTTCACACTCGAAGGTAACACGGCTACCGTAGAATTCGCGGTTGTCGTTCGCGCCGCCGGGGAAGATGCCCTGCCGCGCGTAGGGCAACGCCTCGGGCAACAGCGGTACCTGGTCGAAGTGGATACGATGCTGTACCCCGCCAGCCAGGGTCATTTCGGAGCTGTGACCCATGAGCGAGTAACCGGTCACGTCCGTGACGGCTTTTAAATCAAATTCGTGCGCCAGGGTGCTAGCGTCGCGGTTGAGCGTGGTCATCCATTTGACCGCGGCTGCCACCGCTTTTTCGTCTGCCTGACCACGTTTGAGCGCGGTGGTGATGGTGCCGAAACCAAGTGGCTTGCTCAAAATGAGATAATCTCCGGGTGTGGCACCACCCTTGGTGAACATCCTGTCCAGGTCCACGAAGCCAGCCACGACCAGCCCGTACTTGGGCTCATTATCGCGCACGGTATGCCCGCCAGCGATGACCACGTTGGCGGCTTTGGCAGCATCCGCGCCGCCACGCATGATGGCCTGCAGAATGGCCGGGTCAATGTCCGGCGGTAGGGCGGCGATGTTGAGCGCCATGAAGGGGGTTCCCCCCATGGCGTAGACGTCGGATATGGCATTCGTGGCGGCGACACGACCGAAATCGTAGGGATCGTCCACCAGCGGGGTGAAGAAGTCGGTGGTCATCACCAAACCGCGGCCGTCGTCCAGTTTCCACACTGCTGCGTCATCAGGGCTCTCAAGACCGACTAGCAGGTCGGGGTAATCAGTCGGGAGGAAGATGCCCTGAGTGGGTCGCAGGATCTCGGTCAGCATTTTGGCGCTGATCTTGGCGGCACAGCCGGAACAGCTCGAAAGCTGGGTCAATTTGATTGGTTCTGAGGGTTGGGGGAGGGTTTGTGTGTTCATGACGTTATTATACTTATTAAATGAGTATCTGACTCGTGGAAATGTATTTACGCTATACTTATTCAATATTCATTTTCGATGCGCAAGAGGTTCGCGTGAAAACCAATTCAGAAGGACAGATCCTTTTCTTTTCGACTAATCAAGCCGCCCTGGATAATGCCGGGGGTAAAGGTCTTCACCTCTGCCAGATGACGGTAGCGGGCTTACCGGTACCTCCGGGGTTTATTTTGGTAACGGCAGCTTACCGGGATTTTGTAGCGGCGAACCATCTGGACGCGGTCATTCGGCGGACGTTAAAAATCAAAGATCATCCAGACGCTGCCACACTTGATGAAATGTCCGCACAAATACGTGATGCTTTCCGCCGCGGGAAGTTATCCGATAGTTTGAAACATGATTTGATCGAAGTCTGGAAATCACTTGGTAAACCAGCGGTGGCAGTGCGGTCTTCAGCAACCGCCGAAGATCTGCCGGATCTCTCTTTCGCGGGTCAGCAAGATACATATCTCAATGTCACCACCGAAGCCATGCTGTGCGAGCGGGTGATCGACTGCTGGTCCAGCCTATGGACAGCGCGCGCCATCGGTTACCGCTTGCGCCAGGGCGTGAATCAGGAGGGTGTCGCGCTGGCGGTGGTGGTGCAGCAGATGGTGCAATCTGATGTTTCGGGAGTGCTTTTCACCGCCAACCCGCTCACCGGCTTGCGCGTGGAGAGCGTGATCGATGCCACGTTTGGCCTCGGCGAAGCGTTGGTCTCCGGGTTGGTCGAGCCGGACCATTATGTGGTCGATTCGCGCGACTGGCGGGTGATTTCCAAAACACTGGGGAAGAAGGGATTGTCGATCCGTGCCGGGCAAAAAGGTGGGGTGGAAAAGATAGCAGAGTCGGCGCAGCAGCTCCAGGCGTTGACCGATGAACAGATCATACAATTGGCCCAATTGGGTGCACGGGTTCAGCAAGCTTTTGGCGAACCACAGGATATCGAGTGGGCTTTCAGCGGGGAGAACCTGTATCTTGTCCAAACACGACCGATCACTTCTCTCTTCCCGTTGCCCGAGGGGATGGCCGCTGAGCCGCTGAAGACGATGGTTTCGTTTGCTTCGGTACAGGGAATGGTGGATCCCCTGACGCCAATCGGCTCCAGCAGTTTAAAACAATTATTTGCCATGGGTAGTGAGTTGTTCGGCATCAAGACCACGGCAGAAAAACAAACCGTGCTGTACTCAGCCGGCGAACGGCTGTGGATCAATTTCACTCCGGTCATCCGCAGCACTTTCGGCAGGAAAGCCATCCCATATATCTTTGGCATGGTCGAGCCCACCGTCAAGCAGGCGATCGACCAGATCATCGACGATCCACAACTGCAACCGGAAAGGAAAGGGATGAGCCTCAAAGCCCGCCTGCAGTTGGCCGGTTTTGCCCTGCCTGTAGCCTGGAATGTGATGCTGAACCTGATCGCGCCCATCTCACGGCGTAAATTCATTGTGGAACAAGGCGAGCGGGTTTTGGATAAAGCCAACCAAATGGCGCGTGCGATCAAAGGTGACCGATATGCGCGGTTGACCTGCCAATCCGATCTGCTCAGGCAGGTGGGATACCGCTATCTCGGCAAAGCGCTCATTCGTTTTATCTCGGGTGTAGCTTCTGGGGTGGCATCCTGGAATGTGCTGCGTATGTTAACGAACAAGGCTGATAAAGGAAGTTTTTCTCAATGGAGCGACTTGCTTCTGGAAGTGACTCGCGGGGTCCCCAATAATCCGACCACAGAGATGGACTTGCGCTTATGGGAGATGACAAAGGGAATCCGCGCTGATACCGCCTCAGTCAAAGCCATGAAGTCGGAAACTCCGCGTGAACTGGCGCAACGTTATTTGCGTGGTGATCTACCGCCGGTGGTGATGGACGCGGTGAATCGCTTTTTGGAACGCTACGGCGGACGTGGCCTGTGTGAGATCGACCTGGGTCGAACACGTTGGACAGAGGATCCGACCCACGTGTTTGAGATGCTTGTCAATTTCCTGAAGATCGAGAACGAGAACGAAGCGCCGGACGCCGTTTTCGCCAGGGGCAGATCGGCCGCAGAGGCGGCAGTAGAGAAACTCACTGCTAATATTCGCAAGTCGAGAGGTGGGTTTATCAAGGCCAGGGTGGCGCGCTTTTTTGCCAATCGAGCCCGCATGCTGATGGGCCTGCGTGAAAACCCCAAGTTCTTTGCCGTGCGCATGATGTGGATCATCCACCGCGAATTGAGGAAAACAGGACGCGAATTTATGGCAGCCGGTGAATTGGTACACGACGACGATGTGTTTTACATGAGTCTTGCGGAACTCCGCGAATTCGCGGCGAAGACTCCGCGCGATTGGAAATCTCTGATTTCCGAACGGCGCAGCCGGTTCGAGCGTGAACTGCAGCGGCGCCAGTTGCCGCGCCTGCTCTTGAGCGATGGACGCGCTTTTTACGAAGGCATGGCGGAGAGTGCCGCAGGGGACGGAAAGAATATCACCGGAAGCCCGGTTTCCCCCGGCGTGGTGGAGGGCAAGGTGCGAGTGGTACGCGATCCGAGCCGGGCAGGGTTGATGCCGGGCGAGATTATGGTTTGCCCGGGCACCGACCCCTCGTGGACGCCGCTCTTCATGGTGGCCGGCGGCTTGATCATGGAGGTGGGCGGCATGATGACCCACGGCGCCGTGGTAGCGCGCGAGTATGGCATCCCCGCCGCGGTGGGGGTGGACCGGGCAACGCTGCGCTTGAAAACCGGCATGAAGATCCGTTTGAATGGCTCCACCGGTGAGATCACCCTGATCGATTGATCCACATACAATGTTCCTTGGTTGAATAACCCGGTATCTTCACTTGGATACCGGGTTATTGTTCAGGGTCGATGATATGCTCATAAATTAGAACTTTATGAGATTCCTTAAATTAATGTCAAATTATATTAAAAACCTTGTAATAGTGTGTAATACACAGTATAATGTTGAAAAGGATATAAGATATGGAACAACAACAGATGGTAGAGAACATGGTATTGGAACTTCGGCGCGGGGTTATCGTCCTGGCCGTTCTCAGCCAACTTCAGGAAGAGCAGTACGGATATTCCATCCTCAAGCTGCTTGCCGACAAGGGCCTCGAGGTTGACCAGGGAACGCTTTACCCCCTGCTGCGCCGCCTGGAATCCCAGGGATTGTTGGAAAGCTTGTGGCGTGTCGAAGGAGCGCGTCCGCGCAGATATTACGTCATCAGCGCGGAAGGCCGCAAAGTTCTCCCTCTCCTCAAAGAGGAATGGGACAAACTGGCCGTCACGATGTCTGGATTTTTAGCAAAGTAAAGGAGATAGAATGAAATTAATCGATCGTTATATTAGTGAAGTGGCGGATCGTCTGCCTGAGAAGATGCGCGACGATCTGAGCAAAGAGATCCGTTCGTTGATCGAGGATACCCTCGAAGACCGCGCGAAGGCGAGTGGCAAATCTGTGGATGATGAGGTGTTGGTCTCTGAGGTGCTGAAGGAATTCGGCTCGCCGTCGAAAATGGCAGCCTCTTATCTTCCCCCGCGTTATTTGATCGGACCGCGTCTCTACCCCATCTTCTGGCTGGTCTTTCGTATCGTGCTGGGCATCACCGCGCTGGTGTGGGTGATCACGCTCGGAGTCAACCTGGCAGAGAATGTGACCAGTGTCCAGGCCGGAGTCGATCTGGCAGTCCGTTCGATCGCTGATTTCTTTGGCTCTGCCATGGTTGTGCTGGGTAACATCGTCCTCATTTTTGCCATTATCGAATGGTTAATGCCCAAGGTGACAAAGGAAAAGGAAAGCAACTGGGATCCACGCTCTATGGAAGACCGCCGTGAGCAGGACAAGGTCAGCCTGGCCGAGTTGATCGCCGGGATCGTCTTCACCCTCATTGTCATGCTGGTGTTCAATGTTTATCCGCAATGGATCGGTGTGGGCTTCCTGGATAATGGCCAGATAACCTTCAGTCCGATACTCACTGAAGCCTTCTTCCGCTTTCTGCCCGTGTTGAATGTGCTTTGGATCCTTGAGCTGGTCAAATACGCTATTCTCATTCGCGAAAACAAATGGACAGGATTCACTCGCTGGATGGACATCGGCCTGCACGTGGCCGGGATCGCCATCGCCGCAGCCATGCTTGCTGGTGCCCCCATCGCCGTCCTCCCCGCCAATAGCGTGCTTGGTAGTGAACCCGACCTGATCAATCTGTTCAGGTACTTCGTCAGCGGCATCCTGGTGGTGATCATCGTCGGAAGTACAGTGGATGTAGTCAAGTCACTGGTGAGGATGTTCAAAAAATAGTTCGGGCTAATTCTGTGAATAAAGATTCCCGGTATCTACGTTTGATCCCGGGAATCTGCTCTTGTATTGATCAACCTGCCCTATTACATCTCCATACAAATCGTGACCGGGCCGTCATTTTCTAGCGAAACCTTCATGTGCGCGCCAAAGACGCCGGTTTGGGTGGGAATGCCCAGCTTGACCAACTCGGCAACGAAGCGATCCACCAGTGGGCTGGCCAGCTCGGGGCGAGCGGCGTCGGTGAACGAGGGGCGGTTGCCCTTGCGCGTGTCGGCGTATAGGGTGAATTGGGATACCACGATGGCCTGCCCGTGGATATCCAGTAGGGAGAGGTTCATCTTCTCCTGCTCGTCTTCGAAGATGCGCAGCATGGAGATCTTCTTCGCGAGGGCGGCGGCCTTTTCGGCGTCATCCGTGGGCCCGATACCCAGTAAAATGACAAGCCCTTTGTCGATCTTCGCCGTGATCTGGCCTTCGACTACCACCTGTCCGTAATTGACCCGCTGAAGCACAGCTCTCATGGCAATCCTTTCAAAAAGCGCCTGTTTTTCACAGGCGCCTTTTTTTATTCGGGCAATCCGACTGCCTTGCGGACATCGACCATGGTGGCTTCGGCGATTGCGCGGGCGCGTTTGGCGCCGTCGTGCAGGATGTCCCAGATGGCATCGGGGTCTTTGGCCAGTTCGATCCGGCGCGCGCGTAGGGGAGCCAGGTTGGCGTTGATGTTCTCCGCCAGCATCTTCTTGCAGTCCACGCAGCCAATGCCGGCTTTGCGGCACTCGGTGTTGATCATGGCCACCTGCTCGGGCGTGGAGAAGATCTTGTGCAGCGAGAAGACGTTGCAGATATCCGGGTTACCGGGGTCGGTACGCAGCTTGCGATTGGGATCGGTAACCATGGTCTTGACGCGCGCCAGCGTCTCTTCGGGGGTGGCGGCGATCTCGATCTCGTTGTTCAGGCTCTTGCTCATCTTGTTCACACCATCGGTACCAATAATCTTGGGGAACTGGGTGGCCTTCATCTGCGGCTCGATGAGCACGTTGGTGCTGTAGCGGTAATTGAACGATCGTACGGTCTCGCGGGTGAATTCGATGTGCGGCGCCTGGTCGATGCCCACGGGGACGGTGTCAGCTTTATAGAGGGCGATGTCGGCGGCCATGAGCACGGGGTAGCCCACGAGCCCGAGGTTGACATTGTGCGGGTTCTCGCGGACTTTATCTTTAAATGTAGGAAGGTCCGTCAATTTGCCTTCGGGGGTGACCATCGAGAGGATGGTGTACAACTCGGTCACCTGTGGCACGTGCGATTGCACGAATACGGTGGATATTTTGGGATCGATGCCGGCAGCCAGCCAGTCGAGAGCCATTTCCAGGGTGTTCTGACGCAGATTCAACGTGGTTTCCATGGTGGTCAGGGCGTGCAGGTCAACGACGCAATAAATGCATTCATAATCCTCCTGCAGTTTGACGTAATTCTTGATGGCACCCAGGTAATTGCCCAGATGCTGACGCCCGGTGGGACGGGCCCCTGAGAAAACGCGACCTTTTTTGTTTGCCATAATCAATCCTTGTTCTTCCTTGCGGTTCGGTATGGCGTTATTATATCTTACAAAATTCGAACCGGCTCTGCTTTTCTTTGGTAAAATGGCTTTGATGGCAAATCTCCCGAAGCTCCCCACGAGCAAACGCGTGTTCGACCTTATCGTGTCTTGCCTGGCACTGATCATACTCTCCCCTTTGATGCTGATCACGGGGCTGGCAGTTTGGATCGGGCTGGGCTGGCCGGTGATCTTCGGGCAAAAACGGCCGGGATATCGGGCAAAGATCTTCACCATCTACAAATTCCGTACCATGCGTGATCTGCGCGATCGGGATGGCAAACTACTGCCCGATGCTGCACGCATGACGAAGTTGGGTAAGTTCATCCGTTCCACCAGCCTCGATGAACTACCGGAGCTGTTCAACGTGCTCAAGGGGGAGATGAGCATCGTCGGACCGCGTCCGTTGTTGATCGCTTATCTTGACCGCTACAGCCCTGAACAGAGCCGGCGCCACGATGTGCTTCCCGGTATCACCGGCTGGGCGCAGGTAAATGGTCGAAACGCCCTCTCATGGGAGGAGAAGTTCGCGCTCGACGTGTGGTACGTCGATCACTGGTCGTTCTGGCTGGACATCAAGATCATTTTTATGTCAGTGGGGAAGGTGCTGAAGCGCGAAGCGATCAGCGCGCCGGGTGAGGCCACCGCGCCGGAATTCATGGGGACAAAGCAGAAGTAGTGTAAGGGCACAATAATTCAGTCGCGTTGGTTTTTTTCTGTAAGGGCACAGCATACCCTAACGGGTACTTTGTGTCGTGCCCCAGCAAAACAATTACTTTATTGCACCGACAGCGGCTCGAGCTCACCCGAAGCTACTTTGGCCGCGGTCTCGTTGAACAGTTCCAGGCGCGCCGGAGAGACGACCCCTTCGGTCACTTGGGTGAGGGTGATGGTAGCGCTGACCGCCTGACCACCTTGCCCGGCAAGGAGCAGAGGAAGTAGCGTTTTCAGCGATGCAGCGACATCTTCGCCGAGCAGCACGTCCCAGGTTAGCCCGGAGTCAGGAGAGACTTCGGTGTAACCCACAAAGAGCACGGACTCGAAATTCAATGGATGCGCGCTTACCCCATTGGCCACGGAGAGGTTGGCCGCGGCCGGGTCGATGAAGACCGCGCTCAGCCAATCATCGCCCAGGGTGGCTGCGTCGGCGCCCCAGGTGGCTTCGTCGCTGTTGCTGGGTTCCACGGCGATCGCCGGAAAACTCACCAATGGAGCAAAATATGCGTTGCACTTACCACAAACGTAGCGGGCACCGTTAGTGAAGGCATCAGAATAGGAATCTCCCAATGGACCATCGCTGGTCAGTAAACCAGCCGCGCGCCAGTCGTACGCCAGCAGCATGGTGATGTAACCTGCCATAAATGCCTTTGCGGCCAGATCGGCTTTGATGGTTGAAACATTGCCGCCAGCGGTGATCGAGCTGTTGCCAAGCACCACGAACTGGGTCGCTGGAGCGGCAGCGCTGAGATCGGCGAGGTTACCGGGGTCCACGCTGAAAATGACGATCTTCGTCGACTCGGTGATATCGGAGCTGGTCAGCGTTGAGAGGGTACGGGTTTGTAATGAATTTGCTGCCGCGAATTCGCTCACGACCGTCGTCAGGTCGTTGCTGACTGTTCCACTGGCATCCACCAGAACGATTTCAGAGGGTAGGGTTGTAGCCGTGACAGTAGCTGTGGGTAATTCAGGCGTGGCGGTCGCCGTTGGCTTGCAACCGGTCAAAATCGTGGAAAATATCAAGAGAATGGAGATGATTACGCGTTTAAAAATGATCGAATGTGCGTCCATGCTGCAATTTTACCCGTGTTTTTATTATTTCTGGTTGTATTATAATAAACAAATGCTGGATATTCAGTTCCCCGCGCAAGAACCGCTCCACCTTCAATACCTGGTATGCGATCTCAACGGCACGCTCACTTGCGACGGCAAATTGATCGCAGGGGTGCAATCCATTCTTAATGAATTGAAAAATGTACTTGAGATCCATTTGCTCAGCGCCGACACTCTTGGTCAAGCGGATGAGATTGCGGCGCAATTGGATGTGAATCTGACCAGGATCGCGTTAGGGAATGAAGGGAAACAAAAAGCCGCGTTTATCCGCGCGATTGGTGCAAGAAAGGTGATCGCTCTGGGTCAGGGTGCCAACGACGCGCTCATGCTCAAACAGGCCGCATTGGGGATCTGTGTACTGTCTCCTGAAGGCACAGCCGCAGCCGCGCTTGTCGCAGCCGATCTGGTCGCGCCGGATATCCTGACCGCGCTGGGACTGCTGCAGCATCCGACGCGGATCGTGGCCACATTGAGGAAATGATGAGCGATAACCCTGACGATTTTTCACAGTGGGAGTCGAAAAGCCAGATCAGCGAGGCGCGCAGGCGCCGTCATCGCCAGGGATTCACGCTGCCTACCAAGGGTGACCGGGCCGCGTTGATGGCCGAGGTGGCCGAACGCCTGACCGCGAAAGCCGACTACTTTATCTATTCGCTACTTTGTGCCGGTGTATTAATTATTGCCATTCTCAGCGACTCGCCAGCGATCTACATCCTGGCAGCGCTGCTCGCGCCGTTCATGGCGCCGGTGGTGGGGTTGGGCTTTGCCACGGTGGTTGGTTCTCCGCGATTCTTCCTCCAGAGTCTGACAAGCTTCCTGATTAGCAGTCTGTTCGTTTTTGGCGGCGGCGCGATCGCGGGTTGGATCTCCAAATTGATGCCATCGCCAACTTTTACCCAGGTACAGTATCACAGTAAATTTACCATTCCCGATTTTATTCTGCTGACTATTGGTGTGTTGTTGGCGATCTATATCACGGTCAAAGCGCCAAAAAATCGCTCCTTAGTGGCAAGCGTCGCGCTGGCGTATGAACTCTACCTGCCCATTGGTGTCGCCGGTTTTGGCCTCACCAGTGGCGTCACCGGGCTTTTCCCAGAAGGGCTCGAGCTGGTGGGAATTTATCTTGCCTGGCTCATTTTTATCGGTACTCTCTTCCTGGCCATTCTGAAGATCAAACCATTCACTTTCTTTGGCTATTTCCTCACCGCCGTCATTCTGGCCGGTGCCGTTTACGTGCTGCTGTCGAATTCCGCCATTGGATCCTCGGTCAAGCAGCAAATGAACGTAAGCACTCCCACCGCGACCTTGACCGAGACTCCCCAGCCGGGGATCGTGGTGGAGGTGACCCCAACTCCCACGCTCACACCGAAGCCAGGAATCGTGTTCGTCAATACAGAGACCCCAACGCCCACGATGACCTTCATTCCCACCGACGCGCCGACCGAGACGATCACGCCAAAACCGACGCCTGTGATGGCGAGGGTTTATTGCAGCACTCCGGAAGTACCCAGTGTTAACATGCGCAAATCACCGGGCGGGGAATATTTGCGCCTGGTTCCAGTAGGTACGCTTGTGGAAATCATCGGGGAAGAAGTCTACAATAACCAGATCTGGGTGAATGTAAGAATCGTTGAAACTGGTGAGGAAGGCTGGATTGTTAAATCATTATTGCAGACAGCCACTCCTCAGGGAAACTGGTAAAATAGAGGCTTGGAAGTTCGTGCGCGCATTCCCTTTGCGCGCATTCATTTTGAAAATTGGAGATTGCGCATGACAATCCACTTTGGCACTGATGGTTGGAGAGCCGTTATCTCGGATTCTTTTACGTTTGAAAACGTGCGTCTGGTAGCCCAGGCGATCGCTGACGCGGTCGATTCGGGTTCATGGACGAATGGGACAGTTTTTGAAGTTCCCCCTGAACCCCACACGATGGTGGTGGGTTATGATACCCGTTTTCTTTCGGACAGATACGCCATTGAGGTAGCCCGCGTTTTGGCCGCCAACGGCTATACGGTTTATCTCTCCCAGTCAGATGCCCCAACCCCCGTGATCTCGTATGCGGTGAAGAACATGCACGCCATCGGTGGTGTGATGATTACGGCCTCGCACAACGCGCCACGTTATAATGGAATCAAGCTTAAATCAGCTTTGGGCAATTCCGCACTGCCGGAACAATGCCGCCGCGTCGAGGTTTACCTGAACGACAACGAGGCACGCGCGCGCGGACCTAATTTGATGGATTTCGAGCACGCCCGCGAGCAGGGGCTTATCCGCAAGTTCAATCCTATCCCCGCGTATTACGATCACCTGCGCACCCTCATTGATTTTGATACAATCGCCGAAAACCCGCAGAAATTCGTAATCGATTCGATGTATGGTTCAGGGCGTGGCGTCATCCGCGGTATTTTACAAGGTTCAGGCTGCGAGATCCAGGAGATTCGCGGTGAGATGAACCCGGGCTTTGGAGGGGTGCATCCTGAACCTATTGCCAGATACCTCACTCCATTAGCTGGCGCCATTGGCATCGGCATGGGCAATTTTGGTCTGGCCACCGACGGCGACGCTGACCGCATCGGAGCCATGGACGAGCGCGGTAACTTTGTCGATCCACACAAAATCATGGCCATGGCGTTGCGCCACCTGGTGGAAAAACGTGGCATGACCGGCGCTGTGGTGCGCACGGTTTCTACCACGCGCATGATCGATCGATTGGCAAAGCAATACGGTTTGAAACTCTATGAGACTCCGGTCGGGTTTAACCATATTGCTGATTACATGATGAAGGAAGACGTGCTCATTGGTGGGGAAGAATCCGGTGGTATTTCGTTCAAGGGGCACATCCCTGAGGGCGACGGCCCCATCATGGGCTTGCTCTTGGTCGAGATGATTGCCGCGGCGAAAACCTCGCTCTATGAAATGGTGGAAGACCTGCAAAAATCCGTTGGTCCCGTGGTTTACGAGCGCACCGATCTGCGCCTCAAAGCCCCGGTCGCCAAAGAGAAGATGACAAAAAAATTACAGGATGAAGCTCCCCAGAGCATCGGCGGAGAAAGCGTTGTCGAGGTGAGCGTGCAGGACGGTGTTAAATACATCCTGGCTGACGATTCCTGGCTGCTCATTCGTCCCTCCGGTACTGAACCCGTGCTGCGAGTCTACGCTGAAGGTCGTTCTGAGGATATGATGAAAGCCCTTCTGAAATACGGTGAAGGTATTGCGGCAAGCATCGCATGATTTAAATACAACAAATCAAAAAGGCGTCCATTACCTTTGGACGCCTTTATTGTTTCAATCGTGGATCAGTGAGAAGTGCGCAGCTTGCGGGCGAGAAAGACTATCGCGATCAGGACCGCGGCCAACCCGACCATGCCTGGGAGGCCAACTTCGTCAGCGAAGCCACTTTCCGGAAGGGCTGTGGCTACTGGAGTGGAGGTGGCGTTTCCACCACCGCCCTGTGCGAGTGCCATCTGGGTTTGCAACGCCTGGACGGTTGCCTGGTCGTTCGCCGATAACGCCGATTCACCACCTGCCGGTGTGCTGGTGGCCAGCACGACAAGCGGCGTCTTGGTGGGTAGGATGGGAGTGTTGGTGATGGCCGGGGTTGCCGTGGCTGCGTTTTGGATAGCCAGCGCGGTGGCAGCCATAGCTGTGGCGGTGTTGGCTGCGTTGATGCGGGCGGCCGCTTCAAGCTGACTGTTGCGTGATTGCTGCATGATGCTCGGAGCCACCAACAAAAGCAGGACGATCGCCAAAACCATGATGGCCAGGATGACACCCACCGCTATGATAAAGTTGCGGTTAGACGGCTTGTTCGATGGAGAAACAGGGGGGGTGGGTTCTCCCAATGGTTCCATCTCGGGTTCGAATTGTTCTTCGTCAAAACTATTGAGTGCCATGGTATCTTCTCCTTATCCGGCTTCGGTCCTAATTGGTGAAACCGATCACGTCCAGGTTTGCGACCGGGATTGTCTTTCGTTCATTATTATCCATTATTATACTGGCAGCAGCAACCTTTAAACCATTCGGCAAGGTGACTGTGCCGGGGAGGATTCGTTCGATCTTACCTGTTTGACCTATGTATGGGTCGGCATGAATGCGAACGAGCTGCCCGGAGGTAAACATTTTAGCAGAGGCACTGTTTTGGTCTTCAACAGGCTCGCAGACGATGATCTCAGGTTTTTGTGGCATTAAGCCAGTGATGGTTTCAGCGTTGACGATGCATTCCTTATTTGCCAGGGAGAACAGTAATTTCCAACTGGCCGAATTCATCCCAGCAGTGCCAAAGCCGTCGAGTAATAAGATGGGGTAAGGTTGTTTAATTGCCAGATCGCGCATAAAGGCGGGCATGGTACCCAACACCAACCCGGCGACTGGCAGCATGGCTGCTTGAGCCAGAATATCTGGTTGGCTGCAGGTGCCTCCCACCAGCACGGAGCCGCGAGCGGTCACTTCGAGGCTGCTGAACACGATTTCGTCCACGCGCGAATCCGTTTTACAGATAATCGGCCCTGAACCTGTCAGCCCGTTACCCCAGGCTGCTTCGAGGATGGCACCACTGGTTTCAATGACCACCCCGTGGTCGGGGAGCACATCCACGATGGTGCCGGGATAAAGCGCGTTAAGCGATATCGAATTAGCTTCCGTTTCGATCAGCACCAGACCATCACGGATGGAGATGACTTTGCCGGGTTTGGGGGTGCGAATGATCCTGGAAAACACCCCGCCAGTTTCAGCGATGATGTCATGTTCACCGAGTGTTTCACCCGCGTTGCGTTTTATGTAGGAAGCGGCCAATTTGGGGTCCGCGAGGCCGAATGCCTGGACCACGTCAATTAAAATGTGATGCGCTGGCAGGGTGGCTTCGGCGACGATGTCCTTTTCGTTTACCTTTTGACCTCTGCGAACGGTCACAGTACCGTTGATCGGTAAAACCCGGTTACGGTGTACCTTTATGGCGGGTGAGATTTGTGCAAACGAGGCGAGCATTTTTTCTCCTGATGCGTTCGTTGCAATTATTGTACCAATTATTGTGTCTGGAAAGCTTCCGCCCAGGTCCGCAATTGCTGTTCACGTTTAACCTGATCGGTGGGTAGTTTTATAGGTCTACCGCGTGCGTCAATGACCAGCCCGCAGATACCACCGTTCACGCGGAAGGCGCTGTCGGTCAGTCCACTGGCTTCGATGTTGGATTGGCGGGTAGCGGTCAACTGCATGGCAGCCTTTATGCCCGGTTTCATCGGAATTCGTGTCAGGGTTCCCTGTTTGATCGTTATTGATTGAACGGGTTCACCTGAAAGCTGGATCCGAGCCTTCATGATTGTTGTCCCCGGTTTGGCGTCACTTTTCACTGAAACCACAGTTGCCAGATTGGTGAAAGCAGAGGATTCCAATAATTGGACCGGCATAAGTGGACTAATGCACGCGGCAGCCCCCAGTGAAGGTAGCAGCGAGTGCTGATCCAACACGAAAGTAGAAAGCCCGACCGGTTGAAGACCGTCGATAAGCATCATCAATAATTGGTCCGGTGTACCCAACTGGGTGAGGGTGGTACCGCTGCAAAGGATTGTGTCGTAACCGTTGGGGACGAGCAATCCTTTTTCCCGCAAGTTGGTCATCAGAGTATTAAGCAACTGGCGCACTGCGGCTTGCTCGATGACCAATCCTTCCACTGTCTCAGGGATACTGAGTGGAAACGCGGTTTTTTGCCAAAGATGATCCCTGGCGGTCTCGGGGTGAATATTGGCGGGGAGCCAGCGTGCGATCTGATCAAAGGGAGCGGATTCGATGAACTTTCCAAACGCTGAACCCATTCCCACCGGATACACGTGCAGATTGAGTTCACCTGAACAGGCGGAAGCAATCGTCGTCGAGCCAGAACCCAGATCTACTGCCAGGATGCCTTTTTCTGGATCACCCACCTCGCTGAGGAACTGGGTGATCCGACCCACGCCAATGGCCGAAGGACATGGGTTATCGCTGCATTGTGGCGTGATCTTCTTGATACTGGTGTATTGTTCTCCGCGTAGCCCGGTAAAGATATCGGCCAGTTCGTTTGTCACTTCAATCAATTTTTCATCGTCCATTTGAGGGCGGATGTTGGCGGTGGTCGCGACTTTGGTATATTGGCTCAATTGATCTTTGATACTTTTAATCATCGATTGATTGCCGGAAAAGACGACCATCGGGCGTTGGTCTTGAGGCAGCAATTGCAGGATCGAAGCGATCAGGTTGGACATCTTTTTCACTGCCCGGCTGGATCCATTATCGGTACCCCCGGCGAAGAGGATCACTTCGGGGGCTGCCCGGACCACAGCATCGATTTGTTCATTAATTGTGCGCCTGTCATCGATTCCAACGCTTTCGACGATTGTACCGTAGGTGGTGGCAGCCAATTTATTGGCTGATTTTAATGAAACATCGCTGGACAATCCAAACGTGGCGATCTTGAGAAAGGGGCCGAATGAGTGAGAAATATAAAAACGATCCACCCCCTCACTGCCAGCCTGTGAAGGTACGATCAATGTGTTTTTTTGACTGCGTAGAATCCTTCCAGTAATCTGTTCCAATTGGTGGACGGAGTTTAGTATACCGATGTTCACGTCACTGAGCGGCGGGTCATAGGTAGAACGCGCTATGCCGGAAGCAACAAGATGATAAGTTTCTTCAACGATATCGAACAGGAACGCCCGGGTATATGTGGAACCGATATCGATGGCCATGATGGAAAGAGGTTCAAGCGTGGTCGCGTTCATCTTCTATTCCTATCCGAAGAACCCCGAAATTGTGGTGATAATAAAATCAATGCGTTCGATCAACGCAGTAATCGTAGAGGTCAACACCCCGGCGAAGATCGCTCCAAGGGTGATGGCGATAAAGAATTGACCGATCCAGGCGAACAGGTTGACGATTGGTGACCGTTTGGCTGGCTGGCCGTCTTTTGAACGGGCAGTGAAGTTGAAATAGACCAGGGTGGATATCGTGCCAATCAGGAAGAATGCACTTTCAAGCACGATGACTCCATTGATGCCTTTGGTGGTGCCATCGTTGATCGCAAACGAGTTCACCGCTCCAGTGATCTGAGTGAACAGAGTACCCAGAAGCGCTCCACCCACGGCAATGGCAGCACCGGCGCCTACCAGGTAAGCCATCGAGATGTTTCCCAGCCGTGATAACTTGGGAGATAGTTTTGTGAGCAAGAGGCCAGAAAGGAACAACGGGACTAGCACAATGAGCGACCCCTCAATCAATGGCACGACCAGCTTTGGCAATATCACTCGGTAGATGATGAGCACAAATAAATAGCCAGCGGTGCATCCAACCAAGATCGCGCATGCGATCCGGAATAGAATATTATCTCCAAAAAGATAACTGAAGATAAAAAGCGTCAATACCAGGCTGACAATCGTCCAGATGAGATTGGCGTCGAGGGTCATGATTGATTCTTATCGCTCCTTTCAGGAGAAGGAGTGCTGAGTACCAATGAGATCATACCGCCAACAAAGATCAACACCACCAAAAGGATCAACGTGCTCTGGTAGGCGGAGAAATGTGATGTGGACGAACCTTCTACGCCAGCCATTTTTTCAAAAGCAGTACCACCGCTCTCGCCGGCAATGTAGCCGTTGACCTGACCGCTATCGTAATATGGTTGCAGCATGGGCGCGGATTGCGCGCTGATCACCACCAACAGGGGAGTCTTCCCCATGGAAGGTTTAACCTGCTCGATCCAGTAGCGAGCCGTATCAGCATTCTCGGTAATGACGATCACCGCGCTAAAGTCACTGATCTTCTCAGTATTCTGCAACGGCGTATCCGTCCAGGCTGGTTTCATGAGGGTGGTGAGTGGGAGCGTACCACGTGGATCGTTAGCCAGAGCCTGCAAACCAACCGTACCACCAGTCAAATAACCCAGGTTGAGGGTATGGTCGGCGAGAGAATAATCCTGGTTCTTTCTCGCCAGATCGGTGATTGTTGCCTGAAACAGGGTCGAACCTGCCTGGGTGGTGGAAAGATACGCGATCGGGATATTTCTCGCCATCAATTGTTGCAAAAGACTTTCTGACGACCATTTCAATTCGCCGTAAAGACCGCTATCAAATTCGGCGGCGATCAGCACGGGTTTGGCTGGATCGAGCGCGGAGATAATATTGAATGTCTCAACCACAGGCTGAGAATACATGGTCGGTTCCACCAGGCTGTTCTTTTGAGTGAGGACCGTGAAAACAATGACCCCAATTAATAGCAGACTGACCACAGCTTTTAGCAAGATGCTACTTTGCCGTTTTGATTCAACCGATTCCTGGGCTTCCCAGCGTGCTTCTCCGGCGATATTTTGCAGGCGTTGTAGATGATTCTCCTGTTCCGGGGTGATCTTCAACGTATTGGCGTAAGTCTGAGGGCGTGTGTAAAACTGCCCAATCACGCTGTCTTGTAGTACTCCTTCGATACCGGCCAGGGGACTTTTTTGGTTTAAGTCGCTTGAGGTCGTACTGCCAGCAATTCCACGTTTTGACTTATCGGGGCGTAGGGCTTGCAGCCAGGAGGGTAACTTTGCCGGTTCGATGCCTTCATCGGTTCCCTGAGGTACTTCGACCTGTTCCACGGCGTTTTCAGGTTTTTCTTCTGGGGTAGAACGATCTTTATCGATCCAGTCCATTATGTCGCGGCCACTGAAAGGAGCCTTTACCGGTTCTTCCACGGCTGGTTTCGGCATCACCTGGTCGGCCAGGTCTTTGGTTTCATCCAAGGATTGAAAATCCGTTAACCAATCCGGTTCGGGCGAGGAGGGCTTAACCACATTGCCTTCCGGAATGGAAAAACCAATTGCGTCAGTGGGAGGTATGGAATCTTCAATTATAGGTTCTTCAGCGATCGGCGCTTTTGGTTCCTGCTCGAAAGCTGAAATATTTTCAGGCGACGGTTTATCTCCAGTGGAAGAATCATCCGGTTGCTTCTCGGGTGGCAGAGGCTCAGATTGGGCAGCCTCGCTTTTGAACTCATTTAACCAATCCGGTTCCTGGTTTGATGGACCGGAGAAGGATGGTTTAGGTTCCTGTTCAAAAGGATGTTCGGGCGCGGGGCTCTTATTGGGTTCAGAGGATTCTTCTTGCCAGGATTGTAACTTGCCAAGCCAATCCGCGTCATTGTCACTTTCGGTAGGTGCTGGTTCGTTTACTTCGGCGGGCTTGAATGTGTTAGATTCTGTGGGAGATTCATTACCCACAGCGCTTCGCAACCAATCGAGAGTATCTTTTTCACCGTCAGGGTTTTGTTCGGGTTCACCACCATGCTCCAATTGTTCACGCTGGCGAATACGCGCCAACCAATCGGGAACATCTTCGGGGCTTTCATCGCTCCCGGCCGATGCTTCGTTGGATTCTTCGAATGGAGTTTCAGTATTTTCTTGACGGAAACCATCCAGCCAATCGGAAGACCCATCCGCGTTTTTCTTTTCTGGATGCAGAACAGCCTGACAATACCAGCAGCGTTCAGCTTCATCCTTATTCAAACGGTTACAGATGGGGCAATTAATCTCGGCCATGGTTAACTGTTATAGGGGCGGTCAGAACCAATGAGGATGCGGATACCGGTCAACAGGCTTCCAAGCGCGACGCCGATCAGTATACCCCGGGCGCCTGCCAGGGGGGCCTGGCTGATGCCGGCTACCAACCCGCGCAGCGCGGTGATATCAGTCACTAGCGCGAATATTCCACTGTTGACAAGAAGGTAAAGGACAACAGCAATGAAAAAGACGAAGCCCATCCAGTTGCGCTGGCGCTGTAGTAGCCGCAGACTGGAGTAAGCCAGGGTGACTGCCAATACCGCCATCAAACTGGTTTCCATTGGCATCTGGATGGCAGTAACCACTTTCTGGAATCCCGTGTGATTGATGCCAAAGAAGATACCCGCAGCAACAGTGAGCATGAAGACCAATATGACAATGAAACTAAATACATGGCTTTTTTCGGGATCGCGCAGACGTCGCCCATGAACCCCAAAAACGAGATGGAAAATAGCGATCAGACCGGCTACACCACTGAGGATCACCGCCCAATCAAGCATGGGGGTGCGAATGGCTTCAAGTACGGGAGATGGAACAAAATACCCGGCAAGGATAATGATCCCGGTCAGAAATCCGATGATGGGGACAATAGGTGATCTCATAAAGCGTACACCAACTTAAGAATGACTCCAACCAACAGTACCAGCACGACCAATCCCCGCAGCATATCTTGAATACGCAGACTGGCATTTTGCATCGGTTCGTTGTGAAGATAAGCCGGGACCGCGAACAATTCTTCACCGATCAGGGTTTGTTCGACCGTGGCGAAGAAGGTTGCCTGCGCAGTAAGTGAATCGCTGGCAGCGATCGTCAGCGCGCCTTTGTCCTGTGAAGCCGTGCTCAGGAAACCAACTTCGGATCCGTAGTTGCCAATCAGCACATTGGTGTGAACTTCCGGATCGGCGATGGTTTGCAAAGCACCGACAACGTTGGTCACGGGAGTGGGGCCAGCTAGATGACCATTCTCGGATTGGAATAATTCAAGAGTATGGGTTTCACGAGCTACATCGTGAAGGGTATCCTGGCTTAAGAGTGCAAGGGCGCCGTCGCCACTACTGGCTACCGGCGGGTTATCGCTGTTCGAACTGAGTTCTCCGATCTTACGCAGAATCTTTAGGCTCGCGAAAGCTGATGCACTGACCGCCTGGGTGAGTGAGGCATTTCCCAATGAAACATGGATACGCGTACCATCTTCGATTGACATCCCGATGGATCGTTTGAAATTGCTGATTGCCGTAATGCGCCTGAATGAGGGAGCTTTTCCGGTTCTGCGCTGCCGGATCGAAAAGAAGAAAAGCGTGAAGGTGATGATGATCAACAGGATCAGACCAATATTCATCTCAAGACTGTTCATCTCGCATCCTCCTCTCGAAGAAAATTTGAAAATTTCCTGCTCGCAGAATCGTCTTCAAGCATTTCCGCTACTGCCTGCCAATCTCCACGGCTGCTGCCGGTAAAAAAGGGTGCTGTCGATAACATCACCTGCGATAGGATGATCTTAATCGGCCCGCCCCCTTCAAGCAGGGTCATGGCGATCCCTTTCAGGTGATTGCGTCGCAAAGACTGCGCCCATTTTTGCCAGGTCTCGTTGCTCATCTTGAATCAATAAAAGTATAGCACAGAAAGACTTTTTTCCAGATTTGCGGATAGATTAATCTACCACTGCTTGAATTAATCCTCTTTTACCCATAGACAATTCCCGTATGGTTTTGAGGCATAGTCTGACACCGCGATTTTCATTTTTTCATCGGAGGGCCAAAAGGAGCTGATCTGTGACCGATAAGCCATAATCGCGGTCTGCCAGGCTTGCAGGGCAGCGCCTGATAGGGGGTATTGAATGGATTTCAGCGATCTATCCGTAATTCGTTCGATATCTTCCGGGTGATCGCCAGAGTAAGGAAAGTCGGCGAAATAACGCAGCGGCATGTCGAGCGATTCCGCAGCAGCACGCGTAATCAAATGGTCGATATGACCACCGACACCGAGGGGGACCACCAGGATGCTTTTTTCTGGGAGAGCTGCATTGATAACCTGGGTCAATTCCTCTATCAACGGGTTATCTTTGGCAGGATTGAAGCGGAATAGATCATCATTCTTACGGATACGTGGCTGATTTGTGCCGGGAATTGACCGGTAGATGCAATCGGGCAGGTTGAGGTGCACGGGAGCACAGCCCAAAGTCCTGCAGGCGGTATTATCTTCTACACGTCGAGCAGCCGGACCCTCCGCTCCGGTTTTCCAGCGGAGGTGCAGTAATCTGGCAAACGGAAACAGCCTGCCCGGAGGTGGATCGCCTGAAAAGATTGTCCAGATTTCCACAGCGGCTCTGTCTGAATGAATCTGATTCCAGATGATTGCGCCACATGAAAGCACAGCGTCATCGAGATGTGGAGAAAGGTAAATGATTCTGTCCATGGTTTGGAGTTTTTCTTTGATTATGCTTTAATTATAGTATCATGGTGTAAATCAGTATTTTGTAGTCAGGAGTACCAACATGGGATTTTTTGATTCATTGTTTGGCCCCAAATTATATTCTTCGCATGATAAGCCTGAAGTTCTTCGCCTTGTCAACGAATTGATCAATATTGGTATCAAAGAAGATTACCTTTCCGAGCATCCAGGGGGCGGGTATAACTTACAATGCCGTCACATCCGCACGCGCGAGATCGGCCTGCGCTTGAGCGAAATTGGTGGATTACCGCTTATGACCTGGGTTTTCGACCGGGTACGCAAAAAAGCCGGTAAGGTACCGGCTTCACATCTGGAATATGCCTGGCAGGAAGTGGGGGAGTGGTCCGCTTAAGCGCTGATTGCTGAGGATAACAAGGGCAAAAGATATTTGCTTATATCGATAACCCACTGGCTTGTGTTTTCGTTTTCTGGGAGACCGGCCAGTGGTTTTATTTCCACGTGGGCGCCTCCATCAATGTCACAGATTCGCCGGATCAACTGGCGGATGGAGAGAGGGCTCTTCAATCCGGTCGCTCCATCAAGCCACGTTTGTAAATCGACCCTTGCATCAGTATGTGTTTTTGCTATGTACGGCACAAGGCGGAGGTCTGGTACCAATTTTGGTATTATGGAGATACTCTCATGTTTACCATGGCGAAACGCCGTGTCGCACAACAACAACCTCAACTGGATTGCGGCGACGCGATAAAATCCGCGGTTTCCAGCTTCGTGCATACGGATGCTGAATTCCAGGATGTTGAGCGCGTCCCGAGCATAATCGAGCAGGATTTCCCTTTCCTGCTCCTCCATGGTCAGACAGCTCTCCGTTTAAGGCTGATTTTTTCCCAGATCAGGCTACCGAACAGAATGAGAAGGTCGATCCCCACGATCAAGAGGATCATGGTCATGAATTGGAGTTGGGGGATGACTCCAACAATATATCTAGAAATGTAGAAGTAGAAGAAGAAAGCCAAAAATACGCCAATGGCAGCCACCCATCGCCACAACCAGGCAGAGCGGGTTTGGCGGTAATTTTCGATCGCCCAGGCAGTGATGAGCGACATGAATGGCAACAGTATGTAGCGGTAACGCGGGTTATCCCAAAGATCACCGCCGGCACGCGCAGACGAGACAACGACCCAGATAAAAAAGGTGATAAAAAACATGACCAACAACCATTTGTTTTCTTTACGGTCGGCTTTCCAAATTGAGATGACACCCATCAACAGCAGGGGTAGAACCGCGTACCAGGCCAGGCTGCGCATGATGGCAACCGTCATCCAGATGGGCAGCGAGGGTTCGAAGATCGCCGCGGGCAGAAGCGGCTGGGTCAGGCCATAGACCGTGACAAACGGGATAGTCCACTTCTCGCCAAATTTTTCCATCAACATGGTAATCCAACCTGATTCAATGCGGGTGGTATAAGCGTCAAAGTACAATGTTTGTTTCAGCCACACCCAACCACCGGCAACAGCTACCAAACAAATCAGGGTCATGACTGCCAGGCCGGTGATCCGTTTCCTACCGCGGTGGGCGATTGTCCATTCCAAAAGCAAGACAATGGCCAGGATGGCGGTGATCACCATACCAATCGGGATAGAAATGAGGCAAGACACGACCATAACCACGGCGGGGATCACCAGCGCTTTTATCGGTTTTTCACGCCACTGCAGTACTGCCCAAAAGCCAATACAGGCCAGCCCAATTAAAAATGGTTCGCGCATCTGCGTGCTTCCCAACAGAATACTGTCGGGGAAGAGTACCAGGATCCATCCGGCCAACAACGCGATCTTTTCCGACCATCGCATCTTGACGGCAGCATAGAAGTAACTGACCCCTGCCGCCATGGCAAATGCCGCAAGGAGGGAAATTAACAAGGGACGAATGGTATGTATGCTCAGCACGCGGTAAATGAAAGCGCTAATAAAAAGCAGCCCGCCGTACTGGTCGGCGCTGGTCGGTTTGGTGAAGGCTGTGATGAGCGATTCACCATTGCTTGCCAGTCGAAAAGCCGCCTGGTCACGATTGTAAGCGTCGGAATAGAAGTAGCCGGCGTTCTGAACGGGTGTGTCGTAGCCAATCGCAGGTAGGGCGGCATATATAAAGATGCTAAACGCGATTCTCAGTAAAAACGCGGTTAGCATTAAAGCAGCCAGGGGGCGATCCCCGCCCAACGAACGCCAGAGCCGCATCAACAGAAAGAGAGAAATGAATGAAAGCACCCCGGCTGCCAGCCAACCTTGCCAGAACGAGCCATTTGAGAACGCGGAGAGAATCGCGCCCAGTGCTGCCGCGCCGAGGAATGAAATAAGCAGATCGATCAGGGGTTGGCGTGTTTTTTTCATTGGTTCCTGCTTTTTATTGAAGATTGAAGGAGGAAAGGATCGCTTTCATTCTTTCATCCCAGGAGTATTGTACAGCATCCAACCTGGCCTGCCGGCCGAGCGATTCACGCAAGGCTTTGTCATTTTGTAACCGCTCAAGCGCGGCGGATAGGGCTCGCAGGTCTTCGGGGGGATAAAGTGCCGCGTTCTTCTCATTGAGCACTTCATGCAGCACGGGCAGGTCGCTGCAGAGGATAGCTCGACCACAGGCCATATATTCAAACACCTTCATTGGGCTGGTGACGTTGGCAATGTCGCCGCCGCTGCTTCCGGCTACCTGCTTGCGGTAGGGCATCAGCAATACATCCGCGCACGCCTGGTAAAGCGGCAGTTTCTCATTGGCAATAAAACCAGTCAAGATGAGGTTCTTCAGGTGCATTGTGGCGGCTTTATCCTGCCATTCCTGGATATCCTGCGACTTACCACCGACGCAAACAAACTGTATTGATGGAAAAGCGGCAGCCAGGTCAAGCAAGATTTCGAGCCCGCGTCCGGGGTAAAATCCGCCCGAGTATACGGCTGTAAACCGTTCGGGCAGGTTAAGCATCTTGCGTGCTTCCGCAGCACCGGGTAATTTCTGGAAGCGTTCCAGATCCACCCCATCGGGCGAAATCTTGATCTCACCATCAATGTGATGCACCTTTAATTTGCTCTCGATGAGCGCTTTAAGCGCGGTCGTGATGAAAACGGTCATTTTTCGACCACGTAGCCGCAGATACCTTTGATATAACTTTGGACCAAGCCGGCCGGTTGGGACGTCATGCATCTCGAGGATAACCGGAAGCCCGGCGCGCAGGGCCAGCTCGGCCACGCGGATTAACCGGGTGTATATCAAATCGGAGTGGTCCATCTTGGCGAGCGCTACAGAGCGAATCGCGAAATCTATCTTACGCAAGGCGGGAATAAACGGCAGCCAGGTGATCTTGAATTCAGTGTTCAAGCCGTAATGGCTTTTCAAAGTCTGGAAATCGTTGAAAGGAGTCCCGGCGACAACCAGTTCGACCTCGTGACCGAGATGGGTGAATGCCTGGCACACCTTCATCACCTGCATGCTGTTGGCAGTTTCCGAGGGGATTGTCGATGGGGCTATGTATGTAATCTTCATGCCGCCTCAACTTCAGGGAATTGCTTCTCCCCTTTGCGCACCATTGCCAATCCGATGACAACCAGCAATCCGACCGTAACGAAGAAGTTTCCTGAAAGCAGGGCGGCTTCGCCGTTGATGCCGAAAACTGGAACGATCACGAACGCCAGGGCGGTTTTAATCACCGCTACCGCAGCCAGCACGTAGAGAGCAATATTGGCTTTACCGAAAGAGAGCAACAACGAACGGTTCCAGAAGAAAATATTGGAAATGCTGTATCCCAGGATCAGAATCATCATGGTGGGGTAGGCCGGGACATATTCTTTTCCCCACAGCGAAAGGATCCATGGTCCACACAGCAGCATTGCCAGGAAGAACAATACCGTCCAGGCTCCCGAGATCGTCGTCACGCGGCGTAGCAGACGGCGCAATTCCTTCCACTTTTTCGTGGCCACGCAACGGGTGGTCTCGGGATAGGTGGTATTGATGAATTGCGAAATGGGCACCATCAATGGGGTGGCTATGCTCAGAGCGATCTTGTAGTAGGCTACGGCAGCCGTATTTAACAGAAAACCCACAAGAAGCGGTTCGCTTTCACTCACCACAAGTTTGACTGTACCGCTCAGGTTGGTACTGACGGTGAATCCAGCCATTTCTTTGAACGAAGCCAGACCATCGCCGGGTGATTTCCACCAATCCTTGCCGAGTTTCTGATTGAGCGCGATCAATGCTGCCACCACCGGTCCGATCCCAGTGATCAATTTTCCAATCAAGTAAGCCCAGAGCACAAATAGGATCGTGCCGTGGGTAAAGAAGGCAATTGTGATCAGTGTAGCGGTGAGGATGCTTTGCGCCAGGTTGATCCCCGCCTGGATTTTGAAGCGGTTGGTTACCTGCAAAATGCCGGTGGCCGTTTCGTTAGTGATATTGGCCAGAATGAACAACCCGTACAGGTAGAAATAGGGCAGGGTGGTGGGGTCTTTGGCAAAGACGCGTGCTCCCCAGCCCGCAAGAAGCATGAATACCCCATAAGTGAATAGTGATGTGCAGGTTTCAGTGATACCGGCGATGCGGGCATACGCTCCGGCTTTTTTGTAATCCTTGTTGGCCAGTTCACGCCCCATGAATTGGATCACGAACTCACCCATTCGGAATGAGAACAACCGGTTGATGTTGGTGGCAAAGGTCATCACCACTACCAGTGTTCCGAAAACGCTTGCTCCTAATAAACGGGTCGCCAGGATGCTCTGCCCGAGGGAAAGCCCCATAGCGACCGCCTGTGAACTGAATAAATAACCGGTGTTGCGTAGGACTCTTCGCAGTAGAGGATCGTTCTTCCAGATGTCGACGAGTTTTTCGCGGAGAGAACTCATGGGGTCAAGACCTGGCTCGTCCAGGCACGCTCCTGCATGTACCAATCGACCAGGGCTGCGATGCCCTCATCCAGCGTTACCTGCGGTTCCCAGCCCAAAACCTGGCGGGCTTTTTCCACGTTCGCCCAGTTGGCGTCCACGTCGGCCGGGTTCTTGTCGATGTACTTGATCAGACCTTTGCGGCCCAGGCGGTCTTCGATCTTATGCAGTAACTCATTAATGGTGATGGTTTCGTGACCTCCCAGGTTGATGATCTCGTAGCCCATTGGCTTGAGACCAAGCAACACACCGCGGGCGATGTCGTCAAGGTAGGTGAAACCGCGCATCTGGTTACCGTCGCCGGTGATTGTGACCTGCTTGCCCTCAGCCAGCCACTGGACGAAGCGGAACATCACCATGTCGGGCCTACCGGCCGGTCCGTAGACCGTGAAGAAGCGGAAGATGGTGACATCCAGACCGAAGAGATGATGATAGGTATAAGCCATCACTTCAGCGGCCTTTTTGCTGGCCGCGTAGATTTGCAATGGATGGCTGGAATCGGCGTCTTCGGGGGTGGGCAGCGGCGGGTTGGAACCGTAGATGCTCGAGGTTGAGGCCATAACGAGTTTCTTGATGCCGTTCTGACGGCAATACTCAAGGATATTCAAAGTGCCATTGGCATTGGATTCGAAATAAGTGGTCGGGATCTCAACTGCCTGACGAACCCCTGCCCGAGCCGCCAGATGGATGACGGCGTCGATCTTGGGATAGTTCGCAGCGATCTCGCGGAACAACTCAGCGCGTCGGATGTCTTCCTGCAGGAAAGTGAAACCGGGAAGCTTTTTCAAACCTTCCAGCCGCCAGAGTTTCAGACGCACGTCGTAGGAATCATTCAGGTTGTCGACACCGACCACCTGATGACCCTCGGCAAGAAGCATTTCAATCACGCGGCGGGCGATGAACCCTGCCGCACCGGTGACCAGATACTGTGACATTAGAGCCTCACTACCTTCGGGTTCTTCACTCCAAGCTTGCCTAGGGCGTTGCGGGTGTCTACGATTAGCTTGGCTTCCTTGAGGATGGCGTTGTAATCGTAGACCTTATGGTTAGTGACAATGACGACACAATCCGCGGACTTGACCTCGGCCATCAAGTCTTTCACCGATTCGATCTTCCAATCATCGTGGTGAATGACGGGGATGTAGGGATCATGGTAGCTGACCTTCGCGCCTTTGGCTTGCAGCAGGCGAATAACGTCAATGGAGGGACTTTCGCGCAAGTCGTCGATATCGGGTTTGTAGGCAGCACCGAGCACGAGCACTTTGCTGCCCTTGAGCGATTTTTCGTGTCCGTTGAGCGCGTCTTGCACTTTGGTGACAGCGAAACGCGGCATGGAGGTATTGATCTCGGAAGCCAGGTCGATGAAACGGGCTGTGTAGTTGAGCGAGCGCAGCTTCCAGGAAAGGTAGAGCGGATCGATGGGGATACAGTGTCCGCCCAAGCCGGGCCCTGGTTGGAACTTCATGAAACCGAATGGTTTGGTGGCAGCGGCGTCGATCACTTCCCAGACGTCCACGCCGAGACGGTCGCACATCAGCGCGAGCTCGTTGACGAAGCCGATGTTGATCATACGGAAGGTGTTTTCAAGCAGTTTGGCCATTTCAGCCACTTCGGTGGAAGAAACGGGTACGACGGTATCGAGCGCTTCACGGTACCACGCGGCTGAAACCTCGGTGCATTTTTCGGTCATGCCGCCGATGACCTTGGGGGTGTTCTTGGTGGTCCAATCGGTGCGGCCCGGATCGACACGTTCGGGGGAGAAGGCGACGAAAATCTCTTCGCCAACTTTGAGTTTACTTTTATCAGTAAGGGTGGGCAGTACCAGTTCACGGGTGGTGCCTGGATAGGTGCTCGATTCAAGCACGACTACCAATCCGGGGTGGACATACGGAGCCAATCCTTCAGCAGCGCTGACAATGAATGACAGGTCGGGGTCGCCGGTCTGGCGTAATGGGGTGGGCACGCAAATGGCCACCGCGTCTACTTTTGCCAGCACGGAATAATCAGTGGTTCCACTTAGCTTGCCTTCTTTCAAAAGTTTAGCCACTTTCTCGGACGGGACGTCCATGATGTAGCTTTCGCCTTTGTTGATTTTGTCCATCTTTTCCTGAATCGGGTCCACCCCGATCACAGTAAACCCTGCTTCGGCGAATACGGTCGCGAAGGGTAATCCGACGTATCCCATTCCTAGCACAGCAACACGGGCGGTTTTATTCTGGAATTTTTCGATCAATGTTTTGGAGTAATCCATGTTTAATCACCTTTAGGTAGGTTAGAAGAGACTCAATTGTTCCGCTGGACCTTCTTCTGGTTCGGCAGGCGGCTCTTCTACCGGATTATCGATCTTTGGAGTTTGTTTGATGTCCTTTTTAACCTGTTCCAGGGCTTTTGGCAATAGTTGAAAATCGGCAATTACCTGGGGTTTCAAGGAAGGTTGATGCAAAGCTGCTGCCGGATGGAACATTGGCACGATCACCCGATTCTGAATCACGCGCGGTTTACCGTGGATCTCGCTGATGCGCGCGTTCGGCAGGAATTTACCCATCGAGTACCGTCCAAGCGTAACGATAACGCCGGGGTTGATGGCTTCGATCTGTTGGTCGAGATAAGTGCTACACGCGCTTAATTCTTCAGGCAAGGGATCCCGATTGCCAGGGGGACGGCACTTGACCACGTTGCAGATGAACACGTTCTCGCGCTTCAAGCCGGCGGTTTCGAGCAACTCATCCAAGAACTTCCCAGCCTGACCAACGAAGGGGCGTCCCTGTTCGTTTTCATAGAAGCCTGGTCCTTCACCGATGAACATGAACTCGGCGTTGGCTGGGCCTTCTCCGGGCACGGACAACTTGCGTGAAAAATGCAAGGCGCATTTTTCACAGTTCGATACCTGTGCGGCGACACTCAATAGAACGTCGATTGCAGTCACGAGGAACCTCCCCTGCAAGGATATGTCAACCTCTAATTTTACCTTACCCTTGGGAATTCAACAGATCAGGATCGATTTTTTGCAGGCTCATAAGGATCGCGTCCTCATGGTTGTCTTGATAATAATGCGGACGCACACCGTCCTCCTGGTATCCCAGTTCGCGATAAAGTTGACGCGCCGCCGTGTTGCCTTTGCGCACTTCAAGGAAGGATACCGTCGCGCCTTCTTTTTGCGCTTCCAACAGCAGATGCGCCATCAACTTGCGGCCGATTCCCAAACGGCGGAATTCGGGGGCAGATGCGATGGTGGCAATGTGGATCTCATCTACAATCAGCCAGCCGACAATCATGCCGGCGATCACCCTATTCCCGGCGGCATCCTCCGTCTCGGCTACCCAGGCACGTGCTGCGTCGTTCTTTTCCACTTCATAATGGAAAGAGCTCTCTGGCCAGGGCAACGAGAAGGAAGCGCGGTCAATTTCGATCACCCGGGGTAGATCGGCGGGGGTCATTTTGCGAATTTGGAGGGGGAAGGGAACTTGCGAGAGGCTCAATCGGGGATGGCCTCAGCCACGTGCAGATAGATGGGCGAAAGCGAGATGGGCTCATCTTTTTCGCCGGCTTGCAGGCGGTTCCAGGCCAGTTCAGCCAGCATGGCTGGGTGGCGCACGCACTGAGCCGGCGAAGCCAAAATGGCGTTTTTATACTTACGTCCGAGGATTTGGCGTTCTTCAGCGTCGAACTCACCGCAGATATACGTCCTGCCGTCGATCATGGCGGACAGCGCTTCGGCGGTCATGATGGTCGCTTCGCCTTCAGCCGTCCACTTGTTGTCTACATTTTTATACCAGCCCACGGCCAGGCGTCCACGCCCGGCGGGGAGTACGGCCGCCAGCGGGATGTCCAGCAAAGGCTGCGTTGCCACCAGAAAATCGAAAGTTGGGATTCCGAGAAGAGGGATACTTAATGAAAAAGCCAATCCTTTGGCGAAAGCCAACCCAATGCGCATGCTGGTAAAGGAACCCGGTCCGAGCGCGCAGGCGACAGCGGTCAGGCTGGTGGAGGCGACGCCGCATTTCTTCAGCAGGTCCTGCGCTGAAGGCGCCAGTTCGACGGTGTGGTGGGTCTGGGTGCGCCAGTAGGTTTCGGCGAGTGCTTGAGACCCGTCGTAAAGCGCCAACCCCATTGTCTGTGTTGAAGTATCCACTGCCAGTAACATCTCAGCCTCCAAAGAGCTGGCTCTTGAGCAACCTGGCCAGTTCTTCATACCTTTTACCGTTGGGAATGAATGCCATCCCGCGCTGCTCGTCAGCCACCCAGGAAAGCTGGATGGACAGACGTTCAGCGGGCAGGGCGGAATCGATGCGTTCAGCCCACTCGACGATCAACACACCGCTGGTGAGCATTTCGTCCAGATCGAGGTCCTCGGCTTCCAGCGCGGATTGGATACGGTAGGCGTCCATGTGGTGGATGCGTCCGCCATCAGGACGGTTGTAGATGTTGACCAGCACAAAAGTGGGGCTCGATACCGTGTCTGTGGAACCCCAGCCCTTCGCGATACCCTGGACGAATGTGGTCTTGCCGGCGCCCAGATCGCCCGTCAGCGCCAGCAGATCGCCGGGGCGCAGGAGTGAGCCCAGCCGCATGCCGATGCGCCGGGTCTGTTCCGGTGAGCGGCTGACAATATCGAAGCTTTCCGATGAGTAGATTGGCATATTGATAAAATTATAAGGCAGCGCCGGGAGCACGGCAAGGCGGATTATTTCTTGTTCGCTGTTTGCATGATCAACCGCGCGATCTGGCGTGCCGCTTCCGGGCGGGCCAGACTGCGGCTGGAGGCTTGCGCTTCAGCCAGACGGTCGGGATGCTTGACCCAGTTCTTGATCACCGAAACCACCATGCCGGGTTCGGGCGCCCACATCCCCGCGCCTTCGCCAATGACGTAGAGCACGTTGCCTTCTTCCTGACCAGGTTGGCGGTTGTAGAGGATGATCGGCAATCCGGCAATGAACCCCTCACTGATTGTGCCCGGTCCGGCTTTGGTGATGAGCACGTCTGCTGCTTCCATGAACTCGGGCATCTCACGCACGAAACCGTAGATCTTGTGGGGGAGCTTCCAGTCGCGGGCTTCCAGACGATCCTTCAGGCGTTTGTTTCGTCCCGTGACCACCACCAGCGAGACCGGCAGCCCGGAATCGTCGATTGCGGTGGCAGTGGCTTCGAGCGGACCCATGCCTTCGCCGCCGCCGACGAGCAGCAGGGTCATTTGCGCCTCGGGCCAACCGAGTTTCTTTCTGGCAGCCAGTTTATCGTGCCCCATATGGAGGAAGCGTTCTGCCACTGGCAGACCGCACACTGCCATTTTCTTCTCGCTCATCCCCAATTCCAGGCCGCGTTCGTACGCGCTCTCGGTGGGCAGGATGGTGAGATCGACCAACGGGTCGTACCAGAAGGTGTGGGTCGAGACCATGTCGGTCACCACCGTCACGAAGGGGATCTTCCTGCGGTGGATCACCTGGCGCACGGGTTTCGTCATCAAAGGATGTACCGAAACGATCATGTCGGTGGGGTGGTCTTTGAGCAGATACCACACCGATGAATACAGGTACGGGTAAGCCATACGGTTGGCGATAGCCACCTGACGCTTGCCGTTGCTCATGTTGTAACTCATCGCCCACAGGCGTTCGCTTTTGGAAACCAGCGGGTAGATCTCGGGAGCCAGATTCAGCGGGGGTGGAGCGTATTCTTTGAAAAAATCGACTTTGCTGGCCACGAACTGACCGTGAAATTCCAGCTCCATCGCTTCGATGATGGCTTCCACCGCGCTGCGGTGACCACCACCCGTGTCTGAATAGAGGAACAGGATTCGTGTCGGGGCTTCATTGGTCATGTTCGGTGTCTCCGGGGAGGACGGCTTTGAGTCGGTGAGTCAGTTCGCGGCGCGAAAGCATCACCTTGTGCCCGCATTTGACGCATTCCAGGCCAATGTCGGCGCCAAGGCGCACCACGCGCCACTCGTAACTGCCGCAGGGATGCGGTTTACGCAGTTTCACCCGATCACCGATGTTGAGCTCTGGTAGCATGATGGGATTATATCGTATGATTTACTGGAAATAAAAATGTATAATTAATCATGCTGATATTAGGATTCATTGGGGTAATTAATCATTGTTAGCTTCATGTATGTGAAAGATACATAGATTATGAACATAACAATAAGCGATTTGATATATTTTCTCGGTGGGTGGACTATTATCATCACTGGCATAGTTAGTTTTTTATCGCATTTTGTCACTCAAAGAATTCTTAAAGGATGGGATTTACGAAACCAAAAAATTATTGATGAATTGCGTCATGAACAATCAAAAACGCAAGTCATCCTTAAAGAGTTAAATTCTGGAATAATTTCCAATCAAAGTATTTTTCAAGAACGAAGAATTGAAGCAGTTGAAAAACTTTGGACGGCTATTATCGCAATGAAAGAATTCGCCTCTGAAATCACCACTTTTTTTTCGATTATTCTCCCAAATGAATATTACGATGAAAAACCGAAACATTTTTTAGAAAAGGTTGGTGATAATTTTGTAATGGATTTTATTGACATTTCTAAAGATTTGGAAGTTGAAAGACCATTTTTAGGAGAAACTCTATGGCTTCAGTTCTTTATATATAGGGCTTTCTTAGGGCGATTAGAGTTGATTGCAGAAAAGATTAAAAACGGGAAGCATGTAAACGATTGGCGTGACAATGGAATTGATCAACTATTAAGAATAATATTTACCGATGAAGAATACAAGTTGTATAAGACAATAAATCCAACCCAATTGGACATTGTGTTAAATATTCTGGACAGCAAAATCTTGAGGGAATCGAGTGAAATTCTTTCTGGAAAAAAATCATTACTCGAAAGCTACCAAAATGTGATGACGTTAAATGATTTGATTTCTAAAGAAGAAGTGTTACAAAGATACTCAGGAGAGGATATCCATCAAAAAAGATCTACACCAAAGGTGACAAGGGGGGCATTATGAACAATGAAATGAATCTCCTTACTAGTTTCTTAAATCAACTAGAAATTCTTCAAAATTTTTATGAACCCCCTGAAAGCATTGGTGATCAGTTTTGTTCATTTATTAACAATTTTAATTTAGCTTTAGAAGCTGCAGGAATGAAAAAGGAAAAAGCAACTTGGGAAAGTTACATGAGCAATACAAAATTCTTTTTTGATGATAGCTCATTGCCTGGACAAATGTTTTCTGCTAAGGGAATTCTATTAGGCATGATTAACAGACATGGGGTTAATGGGCAAATGTTTTTTGAAGAAAAGCTTATTGACTCCGAGAAATTTGAAGATGCATTTTATGATAGTTTGATAGATGAGGTGAATTTCCTGTATATTCAAGGGAGGCCAATTTCTCTACTAATACAGATACGTAAGTTACTTGAAAATTTGATCATTGATATTTTGCGTAAGCAATTTGGAAAAAATGAAATTAGTTTATACTTTAATTCTTCTAAGGGGCGATTTCAGGATTTTTCGGTTGTAGTCAAAAACTTCTCAATCAAAGCGGTGCAACTTAAATACACCGGTGTAAATATTGATGAAAAATTGATTAATGCAATCAATGAATTTAGAGAAAAAGGGAATGCCAGTGCACATTCACTTGATAACCGAATAAGTATTGATGAAATTAGAGGACAAAAAGAGTTAATTAACCATATTGTTAATACATTGGTACACATGTATAGAAATATCATAACATAGTAGGTTTCTAATTGTTGGACTTACCAACAATAGTCATTTTGGTCTCATCTTCAGGTAGTTTACAGTCTGTCAATAAGTGCGATTTCTCTTTCTCGCAATATGGTATTTTCCGTGTTACATAACTTTTCAGAAGTATAATTCGCTAAAAAAAGTAAAGGGATTTATGTTCAACGTAACCACTGACGAACTGATCTGCCGCGTGCTGACGCTGGTCATCGCGCTCACCGTGCACGAGTTCGCGCACGCCTGGACGGCGGACTACTTTGGCGATTACACCGCGCGGGCGTCGGGACGGCTCACGTTGAACCCGTTGGTCCACCTGGATTTTCTCGGCAGCCTGCTTCTCCTCGTTGCTGGTTTCGGTTGGGCCAGACCCACCCCAATCAACCCCGAACTGCTCAAGAAGCGTTCACGCTTTGCTGTGCTCTGGGTCTCGCTGGCTGGGCCGCTCTCAAATCTCGTCCTGGCCGCCATTTCCGGGCTACCGCTGCGGTTGGGTCTGGTGGAGCTTTCTGTGAATACCGGGGGCATCCCCCCAATGGGTGAGTTCCTTTACGTTTTCAGCTACATCAATATCATCCTGGCCGTCTTCAACCTGCTACCGTTCCCGCCGCTGGACGGCGAGAAGATCCTCTCCGCGCTGCTGCTGCAGTCGTTCGAGCAGGGATTCGCCAAATTCCGACCTGTCGGTGGTCTGATCCTGATGGTGCTGGTCATCGGCGGTTCGCGGCTTGGATTCGACGTGATCGGCTGGTTGATCACCCCGCTGGCCACCGCGTTTTCACGAATTTTCATTGGAGTTTAGCGTGACGATCCAGATCACCGTGGTTGGGTTACACCGGATCGGAACTTCGATTGGGCTCGCACTGCAGAAATACAGCGAGAAGATCCTCCTGATCGGGTTCGACGAGGACACGGGTCAGGCGGGCAGGGTGGAAAAGCTCAAGGTATTTACTGCCGTCGAACGCGTTCTGTCGGACGCCGTCAGGGACGCTGATCTCGTGATCCTGGCCGTTCCGGCTTCTTCCGTGGATGAATACATCCATCTACTCGCAAACCATCTCAAGCCCAATGCGCAGGTGATTGACACCTCACGCTTGCACCAGGGGATGGACGATCTCGCTTCCAGTGTCTTGCCAGTTGGCTGTCAGTTCATCTCCGCCACGCCGCTGCTCAATCCTAAGTATATGGAGCACCCTGACGACGAGCCGCACGCGGATCTCTTCGCCAATGGGGCGCTGCTTATCTGCAAAGCTCCCCAAACAGCGCCAGACATGATCAAGGTGGCCGCTGACCTGGCGCAATTGCTGGGAACGCAGGCTTATTTCACCGATCCACTGGAAGCCGATGTGCTGCTTTCAGAAGTGGAATTGCTGCCATTCTTGACCGTTGCAGCGTTAATGAACACCGCCGCCTCCAATCCGGGCTGGAGCGAGAGCAAACGGGTCGCTGGAGAGACCTTCTTAGCGTCGACCGGTTTGTTGGATCGCCAAGACTCCGCCGAACTGGCATTGACCGCTCTGCGCGCGCGAGAGACGACGTTGCGGGCACTCGATCGGTTTTCGAGCCGCATCGCCGAGATCCGCGCCGCTGTGGAAAACGGTGATCAGGACGAATTGAAGGCATTGCTCGAAGCCGCGACCGATAGCCGCGAGGGTTGGCGGTCTTTCAAAAGCAAATTCGATTGGAGTACACCTGACGGCAAGCCCGTTTCAGGGAAACGCGAGGCACCCGGTGGCCTTCTGTTCCAGAACCTGATCCGCAGAAAGAAATGACGCGTATGGCGTATTATTGTTATATTGTTGAGTGTGCGGATGGCAGTTATTACACGGGTTGGACGCTTGACCCGGCACGCCGCGAGAAGCAGCACAACAGTGGCAGGGGTGCGGCTTATACCAGGCTTCACCGCCCGGTTCGCCTGGTTTATGTGGAGGAACAGCCCGATCATTCTACCGCGCTCAAGCGCGAGGTCAAGATCAAGGCTTACAGTCACGATCAGAAGAAGAAGTTGGTCGATTCCTATCAGCAGAGTTTAAAAGATGTCAGCAAATAATAATTATGAGATTACTGTACTTTCACCGGGTCGGGTGAACCTGCTGGGGGAACATGTCGATTATAACGACGGTTGGGTACTGCCCATCGCTATTGATAAGGCGATCACGATCACAGCCCGCCACAACAAGGATGGGGTGACAAGGCTTACTGCCAGTGATCTCGGTCAACATGCGGAATTCTCAAACGAATCGCTGCAGCAGAAGAAAGATATAAATGGAAATGATCTGCCTACGTGGGCACGGTATCCGGCTGGCGTTGCCTGGGCGCTTCTGAAGCATGGACTTGCCGTGAACGCTGTGGAAGCCGAGTTCCATTCCAATCTGCCCATTGGTGCGGGGTTAAGCAGTTCGGCGGCGGTTGAGGTCGGTTTTGCCGTACTTTGGGAAGCCGTCGCGGATTGGAAGCTTGACCGTATGACCCTGGCTCGTTACGCCCAGGAAGCCGAAGTGAATTACGTGGGCGTGAATTGCGGACTGATGGACCAGTTCGCCAGCGCCAATGGCGTCGTCGGTCATGCCCTGTTGCTCGACACGCGTACCTTTGAGTGGCGACCGGTAAGCCTGCCTGCCGGGGTGGACATCGTTATCGCGGATTCACGGGTGAAACACAACCTGGTGGAATCAGCCTACAACGTGCGCCACGATGAGTGCATTGCCGCGGTCAAGGCACTGCAAACCAGGTATCCGAACGTGATCGCTCTACGAGACGTGAATCTGGAGCAACTGGCTTCCATGCAAGCACAAATGCCCGACAACGTTTACCGGCGCGCGCGTCATATCGTCAGTGAGTGCCTGCGGGTGCCCAAAGCCGCCGCCTTGCTGGATGCTGGGGACAGCCGCGGTTTTGGCAAATTGATGTTTGAGACCCACGCCTCGCTGCGCGACGATTACGAGGTAAGTTGCTCTGAGTTGGACATCCTGGTGGACCTGGCTTCGCGCATCCCCGGTTGCCTGGGGGCGCGCCTCACCGGAGCCGGGTTTGGTGGAAGCACGGTCAATTTGGTGGATGAAAAAGATAGCGAGGCATTTATGCAATCGCTGCGTGAGGGGTACAAGGCAAAAACTGGTATTGAAGCCAATGTGTTCCGCTGCAAAGCCGAAGCCGGTGCGCACGTATTGAAGTAAACAGAGAAACCCGGATTCTTCAAGAATCCGGGTTTCTTAATAATGTTTGAACTAAGCGGTCATTCACAAAAAACGGGTAAGTGACCCAGTGCCACGATATCGCTCCACTTGGCCTTGTCGCCCTCGGTGAAAATGGCGGCTTCACCGGCGATCTCAGCTTCAGCTTTGGTTACCAGTTGGCGCATTGCTTCCAGTGTTGAACCGGTGCTGATGACGTCGTCAACGATCAATACTTTTTTCCCCTTCAAGACCTTGAAGTCCTTCTCGTCCAGGTAGAGCGTCTGGGTCTGTCCGGTCGTGATTGAAAGCGTCTCGTGTTTCAGTGCGTTGCCCATGTAGGGTTTGTAGCTCTTGCGTAAGATCACGTAAGGTTTCTTGGTTTCCACGGAAAGCGCGTAAGCCAGCGGAATACTCTTGGCTTCAGCAGTAAGCAGCACGTCAAATTTTTTGGTGGCCAATTTTTGCCCCAATTCTTTGGCGCAGGCCTGTACAAATTCAGTGTCACCCAGGATATTGAGGATGGCGATCTTCAAACCGGGTTTGACCTCGAAAAGGGTCAATTCACGATGGACCCCGGCAACATCGACTGGATACGTAGCTCTTTCGACCATTATTTTGCTCCCTGATTCAGAGATTCTTGATACTCAACGCGACAAGTTTATCACAATTTAATTGTATAGACACATCGGTCAAGATCGAGGGTTGGGTTAAAAACTGAAGATCCCCGCACACCGGTTGGCGCGAGGATCTTTTGGGAGGGAAACCGCCATAATAACGTTATGGTACAATCATCGAGAGCCGGGTCGCCTACCCCGGCTCTCATCTACAAGGAGGAGAAGATAAGAAGTCGCCCATAAATATAGTACTAATTTGGGTGGTTTTTTGCTTGACTCTTACCCTACGCTATCCCTACGATATATCTATCCATTCGATTTTCAATTTTCGAGATAATTCAACAAGAAATGTTCTACAATCACTAGTGGAGAAGATTATGGTCATTTCAAGTCTTTATATTGCTCGAACAAACCAGACACCCCTGGGGTGTGTGGAAGTGCGCGCCGGCAATTACGGCTTGACAAACGTGTTCTTGTTTGGCAAGAACCCTCCATTCAAAGCGGACGAAATTCTCCCGTCATCGCAAGACCCGGCCATGATCGCCTTGACACAGATCATGGAATACCTGGATGGCAAGCGTCGTGAATTCGAATTGACCATCGATTGGATGTTCATCCGAGGTTTCCAACACGATGTGCTCAAACGTACCCTCGAAATCCCCTACGGCGAAACAACGACCTACAACAAAATTGCAGATGACCTTGAAAATCCATTTGCGAGCCGCGCCGTTGGTGGAGCGTTGGCCAACAATCCAATTCCCATCGTAATTCCATGCCATCGCGTGATCGCCAAGGATGGCAAGCTTACCGGCTTCTCCGCCGCTGATGGTATCCGCGCCAAGAAGTGGCTGCTCGAACTGGAAGGGCACAAGTTTTGAGCCTCAAGAATTGGATTAAATTCATCTGCCTCGGCCTGGTCTGGGGCTCTTCCTTTTTATGGATAAAGTTGGCGCTTGGTGAGGTCAGCCCGTTCATGCTTGTCTTCTTCCGGGCCGGGATCGCTTTCCTGGGACTTGCCGTGCTCTGGATCATCCGTAAACCAGAGATTCACTGGCGTGACTCCTGGAAGTTCCTGGTGATGGGTGTGTTTAACCATGCTTTCCCAATTTTGCTCATCTGCTGGAGTGAAACGCATATCTCCTCGGGACTGGCTTCCATACTCAATTCCACTACTCCGCTATTCACTATCCTGATCGCGCCTATGTTCCTCAGTGAGGAACGCATCACGTTCACCCGCGTGCTGGGGCTCATGATTGGTTTTAGCGGCGTGATCATTCTGGCAGCAAACGAATACGCTACGGATGATGTGTTAAGTGGGGTGGGCATCGTCACTATGCTGGTCGCTGCGCTTAGTTACGCGGCAGCGGGAGTCTTCGCCCGTAAGGCCATGGTCGGTATCAATCACGAGGCGCAATCGATCGGGCAGATGGGCACGGCTTTCCTGGTGATGATCCCCACCGTCCTGATCGCTGACCCCACTTTTCCTTTACCGGTGCACACGATCACCTGGGTGGCTCTCCTCTGGTTGGGGCTTCTCGGAACATTCGTTACCCTGCTCATCTGGTTTTCTCTGCTGAATTCAGCGGGGCCATTGAAGACCAGCATGGTTACCTACATGTTCCCCCTTATGGGTGTTTTGCTCGGCTGGATTGTTCTGGGTGAACAACCCACCTGGCGGCTGCTCGTGGGAGGGGTGCTGGTCATCCTGGCGGTAATCATCGTTAATACGTTCGGAAAAAGGCAACTTCCTGCTACAATTGAAAATGAATCTGCCCCGAGAAGAGAAACGGAGACAATCGATGGCTGAACAAACGAAAATATCCAAAGCTGGTTACGTGGCGGTGGTCGGACGCCCGAACGTGGGTAAATCCACCCTGATCAATACTTTGCTCGATCAGAAGATCGCGGCTGTCTCTTCCAAACCGCAAACCACGCGACGGCGCCAGCTTGGTATTTTGACCAGCGACGGGTTACAGATCGTTTTTGTCGACACGCCAGGAATTCACAAACCGCAGCACAAGCTTGGCGATTACATGAATGATGAAGCCCTTGCCAGCATCAGTGACGCGGATGTGGTGTTGTGGTTGATTGAAACTGACGAAGCTTTGACGCCGGAAGATCATCTGATTGCTGAGAAGTTATCAACCATCCGCCGATTACCACCCGTGCTCATGCTGCTCACCAAGGTAGATCTCATCGACGCGGCCAGGTTAGAAGCTTTCAAGAAATGCGCGATCGAATTGTTCCCAGCCAAAGATATGCTGGAAATTTCCACGTTTCAAAAGAAGGGCTTACAAGAGCTTCTTGAGCGATTACGGGAAATGCTGCCTGAAGGCGAACCGTTCTTCGATGAAGACACGGTCACTGATTATTACGAGCGAGATATCGCAGCTGAGTTGATCCGTGAATCTGCCATGAACTACCTGCGCGATGAAGTCCCTCACTGCATCGCGGTGCGCATCGATGAATTCAAGGAACGGAGTGAGGATAAGGCTTTCATTGAGGCCACCATTTTCGTGGAACGAGATTCCCAGAAAGGGATCATTATCGGCAAGGGCGGTGAAATGCTTAAGCAGATTGGCACCCGCGCGCGTCAGGAGATCGAGTCGATGAGCGGCCGCGAGGTATTCCTCAGCCTGCGCGTCAAGGTAGACAAGAACTGGCGCAATAGCCCCGAGGCATTACAAATGCTCGGATACCAAAAAATGAAGGAGGATTAATGTTCTCCTGGCTCTTTTTCCTCGCAATTGCTTTCGCTTTCCTGGACTGGTACGCCGCCTGGAAAGAAAATCGCTATCTTCTCCTGATCGCTAAACCGCTGACCGTGGTGTTTATGATGCTCTGGACGCTGGAATTCAGCGGCTGGCAGGGTGCCATGTTGTTCTTTGGTCTGGGTCTCCTCTTTTCGTTGGGTGGCGATGTAGCACTGCTTTTCTCGGCACGATGGTTCATGCTTGGCCTGGCCAGTTTTCTGGTAGCCCACATCATGTTCATCATCGGTTTCAGCCGTCCGCTGGCTCCCTTTTCCGCTTTCTCGGGGGTGATCGCGTTGATCATCGGTTTGACTGGAGCGCGTATCCTGCGGGCGGTCCGCGCTGGCATCGACCGGATGCCTGGATCGAAGAAAATGAAACCGGCAGCGACTATTTATGGTATCGCGCTTTCGCTGATGCTGCTGTCAGCCATGCTGACCTTCTTCAATGAGCAATGGAATGCTGCTTCCTCGATCATCGTGGCATTAGGAGCCTCGTTCTTCTTTGCTTCAGATTCCATGCTTTCGTATGACCGTTTTGTGCGAAAACTCCCACACGCCCGCTTCTGGGTGCACGTTACCTACCACCTGGGCTTATTTGGCATCCTCATTGGAGCAATGCTTCATTTTGTAAAGTAGAACAACTTTAAAAATTTCAGCATTTCATGGCTGGATAATTTTATTGAAAATTCCCAGTATCTGTTTTTGATACCGGGAATTTGCATTTTCTTTGAGGGGAGGATGGATATTACTGTTTTAGAGGTCTGAATCCTTCGCCAAGCACTTCGTGGGCGGAACCGATGACCACCAGCGCGTCAGGGTCGAGCGCTTTGACCAACTCCTTGAGTTGGTTGACCTCTGAACGGGTGATCACGCAATACAATACCGGGCGTTCTTCCCTGGTATAACCACCTGTCCCTGCGAGGATGGTCACGCCCCGTTCAAGATCGGTGAGGATCTCCTGCATGACCTTTTCGTGTTCTTCGGTGATGATGATGGCGGTTCGGTAGATGCTCTGGCCTTCCGAAATGGCTTCGGCTGCCAATCCGCTGATGTAGATGACTCCCAAACCGTAGAGTGCCTTTTCCCAGTTGAAGGCAAAACCGCCAGCCAGTACCACCAGCGAATCGGTGATCATATAGGCCATGGAGATGGAAATGCCGAAACGCCGGTTGAGGATACGACCCAGGATGTCCGAGCCGCCGCTGGTGCCCTGTCCGCGGTAAACCAGACCGAGACCGGCACCATAGAGGATGGCGCCGTAAACTGTGTTGAGAACGATGTCTTGAAGCATGCCCTCGGCGGGGATAAACAGGGTTAACAGGTCGGTGAAAAGCGAGAACGATGCCACTGAAATGGCTGTGCGCACCGCGAATTTTCGCCCGCCCAGGTGACGCCAGCCGAGGACGAATAATGGAACGTTACCCACGAAAACCATCACACCGATGGGGAAGGGTACGAAGGAGTTGATGATCTGTGCCGCGCCGCTGATGCCGCCCGAAACGAGTTGACCGGGCACCAGGAAGAGACGCATGGCCAATGCCTGAACGAGAGCGCCGATTAGAATCAATGAATAATCCTGCACGGTCTTCCAGGTGATGGCAGATTTGATCTTCTTGGTGAGCGTAACGCTGCTTGACATGAATTCCTCTTTATTAATGAAATACGCCTTATTTTACTCGATTAAGTGAAGTTGGCGATTTAATTGACACCCCCCGGTGCCTATGATAAAATCTCTTCGCTCAGACGCCCCCATTGTCTAGTGGCCTAGGACGTGGCCCTCTCAAGGCCAAAACTCGGGTTCGAATCCCGATGGGGGCACTTTCTATTTAACAACGACGATTTCTTTATCTTGTTTACTGGCCCTCTCAAGTCTCACCCTGCTGCACTGGGCAGGAAACTCGGGTCCCCTTTCGGGGATAATAATTCGAATCCCGATGTCCCCTGCGGGGAGGCTGCGCACGGGCACTTTCTTATTAAAGTCATTGCGAGGAGCGCAGTGAAGACACTTGCACCTGCGGCAAGTGCAGGTAAGCAAATCCCAACAAGATATTTCATACCCAATTCTGATGTTCCCTGCGGGGAGGCTGCGCACGGCGTACACACCCGAAGGGTGGTTTCTTATGGGGTAAGGCACTAAGTGCTCCTTGGAGTATATGACGCCTTAGTCCGATCAATTAGATAGTCGTCTTTACTTCATTCGCGATCCCAAAAACTGCGCTAAATCGTCCAGTGACTGTTTTGCTTGCGGTAGGTCGAGGAATAATTGCCAGACGTGCCACATACGCGGATAGATTTCTAATCGTGCGTCTACACCATGGGCTTTGGCAATTTCGGCAATCTTGATTGCGTCGTCACGTAGCACTTCGTTCTCTCCCACGTGAATTAACAGCGGCGGAAATCCTCTCAGGTTGCCAAACACCGGCGAGATCAACGGATCGCGTGGATCGTTCTGCGCGATGTAGGTTTTGGTATACAACTTCATCGCTTTGGGCGGCAGCAGGGGATCGTTGAACCCTTCACGCCGTTTCTCCTTTTCGGTCAGGTCGGTGACCGGTGAAAGGCAGACGGCAGCGGTGGGAAGAGGAATGCCTTCGGCGTGCAACTTCAGCATCGTGGTGAGCGTCAGGTTGCCGCCGGCCGAATCCCCGGCGAAGGCGATGTTTTGCGGTTTGTAGCCCTGATTCAGCAGCCAGCGGTAGACAGAAACGCATTCCTCCAGCGCGGTTGGAAAAGGATGCACCGGGGCAAGGCTGTAATCCACCATCAATAGCCGAACCGACATTTTCTTAGCCAGGTACGCCCCCATCTGCAGGTGCAGAGGCGTTTGACCGAACACAAACCCGCCTCCATGCAGGTAGAGCAGCACGCGGCTTGCTTTTTCATTCGCGGGGATCAGCCAGTCGCAGGCGACGCCGTTAATAGAGATTGTTTGGCGTGAGATTCCCCTGCCCAGTCGGACGTGACGGCTGACTCGACGTAAAAACTGATCGGAGGATCCTGGTTGAACCCGGTTCTGGAGAAATCGAACGAGCGGCAACATCGCGCGTATCATGAGTTCGGTCGAATTTGGCATATCGGTATCTCCTTTGATCGAGTTATTGCAGTATACGTGACTTGGATGTTTTTCGAAAGTCTGTTTGGTTACTTGTTCAATAAGGTAATCGCACTTACAATGGAAAAACTTATGATCGAAACCAAGCGATTATTGATCAGAAAATTTTTAGTAACCGACGCGGCTGACCTGTACGAATATCTCTCCCTTCCGGAGATCTATGAGTTCGAACCGGGTGGACCGATCACACTGGAAGAAGCGCAAGGCATGTCTGCCTCGCGCGCGGCAGGGGACGGCTTCTACGCTGTTGTTCTCAAAGAGACCCAAAAGATGGTTGGTCATCTATATTTCGCGCAGATCGAGCCCAAAGAGTTCCTCACCTGGGAACTGGGCTACATCTTCAATCCAAAATACCAAAATAACGGCTATGCCAGTGAATCTGCGAGGGCACTGATCGAATATGGCTTCGCGTATATGGGCATCCACCGTGTGGAGGCGTATTGCAATCCGTTAAACGTGGCCTCCTGGCGGGTGATGGAAAAGATCGGCATGCGCCGTGAGGCACTGCTCATTAAGCATGCCTTCTTCCACCGCAATCCAGATGAATCCCCCATTTGGATCGATTCGTACGGATATGGGATGCTAAAGGAAGACCTTTAATGAATGAAATACTCATATTTCAAAATGCTATAATGGTTTTATGGTAGTGAAAGAAGAGTGTCAGGCCTATCAGAATCGCTGGAAAGAGGTGGAGGCTGTCGTCGCGGAAGAAAGGCGAACAGCATCTTTGGAATTGCGCTGGCAGCAATTGAACAGTGCTTATGCCATGGCACAAAAACTGGGGTGGGTTCGTGAAGATCAGAGCGAAGCTGAGGTTTTTGCTTTATGGGCAAAATTGAAAAAGGAAGCCATCCTAAAGTCACCGAAAATTTGAAACAATTCCACGATCCGCTTGTGGCTGCACTAAGATTGATTTCCGTGTATGGAAACAACGGTGTGATTGTTGGTGGGATTGCTTCCAGTCTGCTTGGAACACCACGTTACACTGTCGATATTGATATCGTTTTACTGATTGCAGATGAAGGGATATCAAAGTTAGTCATCGAAGCTGAAAAACTGGGGATGACACCCAGAATACATGCTGCGGAAGAATTTGCTGCAAAGAACCGGGTTTTATTGCTTCGTCACAACATCAGCGGAACAGACATCGACATAATTCTAGGAAGCCTGCCTTTCGAAGTGGCTATGGTGCAACACAGCCAGGTAATGGCTGTGGGTGGATTGGAATTACGCCTGCCCACGCCAGAAGACCTAATTATTATGAAGACAATTGCGCATCGTGAGAAAGATCTGGGGGATATTCGTACGATCGTGCAATGTCACCCACAACTGAATCGGGAGTACATTCACTCATGGTTGACACAATTTGAGCAAGCTTTGGATCAATCGGATTTATGGGAGCAAATATCAAAGATCTTGCAGTAAATAAACGCGGATAACTTTTCGCTCCACCTTTGCAGAACAATGCGAAGGACTTAGTGAATCTAAATCCTGCACCAGAGACAGCTTATTCAGCCAATAGGTTTGCAAGAAATTCCTGGACGATCTCCATGTATTTTGCATATTGATCACGGCGGATGTTGTGCCCGGCTCCCTTCACTGGAACGACATGAAGTTGGGGCAGGTAACCCTTGAGAGTCTCGATATCCCGAGGTTGCGACGCGGCCCCACAAGACGGGTCAGCAGCGATAAGCAGAACGGGGCAAGCGATTTTACTCGCCAAACCGGGAATATCGATTGAAGCCATGTCGGCCGGGTGGAGCAGGGCGGTGGCTGCCGGGCTGAACCGCTGTTTGGAATCGACCCAGGGTTTGAACTCGGCCTCCTGCCAATTTGGGTTTGCGGCGCGTCCCTGCGCCATCAATTCATCGGCGGTCATGCGTTTGATGGAATGGATCCACTGCATCAGGTCGTGATCGTGATCATTGTCGTCTCCGGTTTCGCTTTGCCAGTCCCAGAAGGGCGGGGGGTCTTCGAGAATTACGCCGCGAGGCAGCTCTGGGAATAAACCAGCAGTGATCAAAACAGTGATGGCGCCCATGGAATGGCCCATGAGGACCGGTTTTTTGATACCCAACCCATTAACCACACCGGCTAATTCTGTTGAAACGTTGCGGAGAGTGTAACCATCCTCCGGCGCTTCCGTTTTACCATGGCCGCGGCTATCCACCATGACCACGTCGTGATTTGCCGACAGCGCTTCGGCCACCGGTGTCCAGCACAGGCCGTCGTCAGTGATGCCGTGCGCCATGACAATTGCTGGATCACCCTGACCGGTACGGTAATAATGGTATCGCACGCCGTATGAAGCGATGTCGCCCGATTTGAATTCCATGATCTGCCTCCTAAAATAAAAATCCAGAGAGTATTGGTAAAGTACTCTCTGGACTTATTCTACACGACGATGGATTTTTTCAAATTTACCTAATCTCAAGCCGTGGAGCCGAACTTGATCTGACCTGAGCGCGGGTAATTGGCAATGACCACCCCGCTGGGAGACGTCACGCTCTTGACCAATTCCAATCCTGCTGGGATGGTTCCCTCGGCGAACAGGCGCTTGCCTTTGCCCAATATCACCGGGTAGACCTTGTGCTAGTACTCATCCACCAGGTCGTGACGCAGCAGTTGTTGGATGAGTTGACCGCTGCCGCGCACCTGGATCATAGGATCGGCTTAAGCCATGTTCCGGGTGATCTCTCCTGCCACATCGACGGTCACTCCGGCGGTGTTCTTCCAGACTTCCGTCTAGGGTGGGACTGGCCGGTGAGTGACCACTAATTTCCGGTAACTGTTGATGACGTTTCCCGTTTTCGTCGCAGGCCAGGCGGCAGCGAAGACGTCATAGGGCTTGTGACATAACAGCGTGTTAAAAAGATGGCCCATTTGTTACCCCACGGTTTTATCGAGGGCATCATCCCAATAACCGCCAACCAGCCGCACTGGCTTACTTCGTTGCCTTTAGTAAGGACAGACCAATAATGATCCATTTCAGCCTGGTCAGCTCAATTGATGTAAAGAAACGCTACCTCGCTGAACTTGAATTCCGGACCGCCATTCAGAGCCATGAATTCCTGCCCGTCCTGAGCAACCTTCAGGACAAGGACAGTTCCTACCGGTAGAGGGCGGCTTCTTCTGCCTGGGAATCGCGCCATAAGGATGTTGTGATATTTTTCGTTTGCGCTCCAATTTTCATCGATGGATTATTTCCATCTGAGACCTTTGCGGTACTATATCGGATAAAAATCAGCCAATTACGACGAAAGAGGAGCAACAGAAATAATTAGCGCGTCCAACGGACGCGCTCGTGACCATCAGGCTTGAACCGAATCTGTAAAATCGAATTTGAGTTTGCCAATATCCGCCGAGACGGCGGTCACTGATACCTTCTGCGGACCGGTAGCAAGCTTTTCACCGGTGATCCTGATCTTCATGGGCATACCCATGGTGACCGGGATGGCGTTGTCGCGGGTGAGTTCTGTACCCATCAGAGTCTTGTCCCCCACGGTGAGGGTGATAACTTCAGCGCTGTAATCTTTTCCTCCGGCGCTAATTGGACCGACCCCGACCAGGTTGGTGGAATCGACGATATTCTTGAGGGCGAACTCAAATCCGTCCTCAGTGTTCTTGAGTGATCCCTTGACATAAAGTTTGGCGAGTAAAAAGGCTGGGAACATTTTCTTCTCCTCTCGGTTATTTGATCTCGATCAGCAGGGTCTGGCGTGGCGCGATGCTCACGCTGACGCTGTTGCTGGTGACGGCTAGAGGCTTGATCGGCGAGCCGAAAAGGTTGCAGCGCGCTGCCTGGGTGAATTTGACCAAGGCGCTGGCAACCGTAGCTTTTTGAACTTCATCGCTGGCATTGAACAGGGTCAGCAGGGCACCTTCGCTGGTGGCACGCAGGTTTTGAACCAATACGGGTGGCTCGGGCAGGGTCAACAGCGAACCACTGACGGGTAGTTGCTCCGTTTCAGCGGGTTCTCCGAGTGGTTGGAGAACCGGACGTGCGTTCTCATATTCCGCGGCGAAGCGATCCGCGGCGGCTTCATCGAACACGCCGTTATAGGGCCGCAGCGCGTAGCGAGCGCATACCACGCCGGGTTGGGCAGCCGGGAAGTTTGTCTCCCAGTAATTGTTGGTGACCCAACCCAGCAGAAACGCTCGCCCGCAAGTCAATTCCTGCTGATTTTTTGCAAAGTTGAAATCACCGATCTGCACCATCGGGTTCTCGGGCAGTGCCACGGTGATGCCAGCTTTGCCGTCATTGAAATCGACCCAGTTTTGCACGGTGAAATAATCGCGGCAGCAACCGGGGAGCTGGTCCAGGTGCGGACGCACGGCCACGCCATCGATATTGTAGCGTGCCTGGGCGCCGGGCAGGTTGAACGGGAAGAGCAGGTAAGTGGCTTCGGGATGTTCGTCCGTACCCATGTGCCATTCGGATTGGAACTCGATGCGGCTGCCGTCGTCAGGCAGGAAGACACGTTGGTAAATCTTCCCCATTTTCTCATGTTCGACGATCTGCTCCACGGTGATGCCGTAAGCCAGGCGATAGGTCTTGTGTAAAATCACTTTGGATGCAGCCGTGCGGTTGGCTTTCCAATCGGGATGCCAGCCGCGGTTCGTTTCAGTGGTAGCGGCCCAGTTGATCTCAAAGAGTTGCTTGCGTGGTTCCGGTACGTCATGGTTGGCGACTTCTTCGTGAAAGAATTCGTGAAGTTTGTAGTTAGTCGAAGCATCCACCCATTCCCGGTTAAGCTGTTTGTCGAAGAGGGATATCACGCCACCTTTTTCTTTGTCGAAAGTCAGCTTGAAGTGTTTGTTTTCCACTTCGGCTTCATCGCCCTCGGTCGCTTCCATCATGCTCGACATGGCGTCCCAACCAACCACGGTGTATCCCAACGCAGGGACCTTGACAGGTTGCAGTAGCCAGCCCATGCCGCCGTTCCAGTTGGTCTGAGAACGATCGGTCCAGAAGTCGGTGGGCGGCTCGAAGTGACCGAAATAGTGTCGGCTGGTGGAGGGATCTTCGGGCAAGCCGCGAGGAACCATGTAATGCTTGCCGATCGGGCCATAGATGATTCGCTCCCAGGGTAATGGATTGAACACAGCGATTTCGCTGGGGTCGTTGCGTGGGATAAAGCGGGCCAGGTCAGCCAGGGCGTCACGCTCGAGCAGCAGGCTTAGAGAACGCGCTTTGTATGCGAGTTGTTTCTTGTGGTTGTCCATCGAAAGAGAATCTTCAAGCTGCGGTCCGAGAGTGGCCATTTCGCCGCCCCAGGTGTGCTCGCCGTAGAGATCCAGAGATTGCCAGGCCTCGTCACGGTACAGTGAGAATGTACGCTCTGACCAACAGCGGGAATTAGTTTTTACATCCAGCAATTTGCCGGCAGCATTGAAGGCCTCGGCACGGTTTAAGCGGCTGCGCGAGGTGAGGCTGATGGTGGTTTCACGTGCAGCGGAGATACAGCCGAAATTCCAGTAGTCCGTCCAGTCACCGCGCAGCCGTGGCAGCTCGGATTGGTGCGCCTTGACCTGTTCCCAGAACATGCGCGGTGTGGCAGTCATCAGTTTTGGAGCGCGCCCCGACGCGTTCCAGCGTTTGGTAAATTCAGCGAAGGCAGCCCAGGCGGAACCGTTGTCGCCATAGGGATGATAGCCTTCGAGCACAATGAAGGACAGGGGGTAGTTAATCTCGGTGAGATAGGCTTCGATCCTCGGCAGCCATTCAACGAACAAGTCTTCGTCGTCCATGCATAGACCGAAATCGTTAGCCTTGGAATATTGCCAACCATTGTGGGCAGGCAGGAACCGTCCGCTCGGGGTCTGCCATAAAAAGACGTTCGGGCGCGGATGCAGTGGACCGCCAAAGTGGTGATTGATGGCCATGCTGAAGCCTTCGATGCCTGCGTCGAGCAGGGTGTCAGTCATGGTCCAGTTCTGACCGTTGATGTCGCAGTTCATGGCGTAACGAATATCCAGCCCCAGGTCGCGGCGCAGACGGTGTACTGGCTGCAGGCTCTCGATCAATTGAGCGTTGTTAAGCAGCGGGGTGTTGTTGGTCTTCATCGCCATCACTTCGATGTATCCGGCTTTATCGGCTACCACTAAGCGGTCAATGTCGCGGCTGGGGGCAGTCTTGAGCCAGGCGTCAAGCCCGCAAGTGGTCTCCACCGTCCAACGAAAGCGGCTTTCTTCAGGAAAATCGGCTGACCGGTCGATCAGACGAAGGGCTTCATCGATGAACCGGTACTGCATTTCCCAAAAGACCGGCTGATCGTTGGTAAAACCGATGTCGGTGTGGGTGTGGTGGACGAGATAGATGGTTTCGAGATGCATGGTGCCCTCCTGGGGTGAGATCGTAAAAAGTCAGTTTATCGCGGCAATAAATTAATATAAGGTAATTTTCCAATTCCGATTCAAGGATGTTTTGGCGTACGCTTTAACTGGAGGCTTTCATTTCTATCTCCAGATGTTTGTAATGAGGGAAGACAGGTGAATGTTCCACTCGCCAATGGATACCATTTTCATCCGCATGCCAATATTGCCTGCCCTCTTCGCGTGGATGTATCCCCACTACCCACACGGGGAAGGTTTGCTTGATGAGCGTGTCAACCAGTGCGTCAATTCTGAACAATTGATCGCGGATCATTTTTGCCGGCTATCGATTGTTTACTCGTAACCGTGTTGTTTCAGTGAGGCTAAGAGTTTCTTCTCATCGAACAAGAAGTAAAGCATCAGCAACGCACCCAGGTTACACAGTGCGCTCACCGTCGCCACCGTGCGTACGCCGGTCGGGTTTGCCGCGCTGCGTCCGAGCAGCAGCAGTGACGGTAAGACGAGGTTGACGAATCCACTTGGAATGGCTGTTAACAATCCTGCAGCCGCGCCGAAGGAGGCTTCCTTGGCCTCGCCAGTACGTAATGTGTCTTCACGGATGATTTCATTATTGATCGCGCCGGGGATGATACCTGTGATGGCGCCGGGAACAGCGATCATCGCTACCAGGATCCAGGAGACAATCTTAACCGGGAAGGGCAGTTTGTCAGCAAAGCCGAGCAGGAACGTGATCACGGTCATGGCCACCAGAGCGAGCATATAGAGATTTTTCTTGCCAGTTTTCTTGGCCATGGTTCCCACGAAGGGGTAGATCACGAACGCCAGACCCATAATAATGGCGCCAAACGCGATCAGCATCGAATCAGAATATCCAAAAATGATAGTGACGAAATAGACAAGGCCGCTCTGGAAAAACCCGTCAGCCCAGTAGTAGACCTGATTGGTCAGGGTGTAGAGCACAAAGGTCTTATTGGAGAATGCCATTTTGAGGGATTTTATCAGGTGGATTTGGGATGATTTTCCCGATCCATATCGTCTCTCGTCCACCACCCAAACCTGCAGCGCAGCCAGGATGCTTGAGATGGCTACCAATCCGCCGACGGTGACGCGGAAGGCTTCAACCGGACTCATACCGGTATTGATTAGAGCATCCTTGATTAGGTAAATCGCCTGCGAACCAATAATATAACCGATCACCCAACCGATCGAACTGTAGGTGTTAAACTTCATGAGGATGTTGCTGTTTGAACTAAATTCAGGGATTAGTGCGCCTGACACGCCGTAAAGAGCACGGAAAATATTCAGAAAAACGATGATGGCGAGCAGCCAAACAGCATTAATTGAGCTGACGTGGTCAACCGGTGGAACAAACATCAAGTATGTAAACAGACCAACCGGTAGGAAGGATACCAACATGAAGATTTTACGGCGTCCGACGCGTGCTTTGGAGCGATCGCTCCAGTTCGCGACAAAGGGGGCGATAAGTATTCCCAGGATGGTGCCGATATAACCGATGAGACCGATGATGGTGATGCCCAAGATGGTCCCGTTGGAAAGGAACTGCGGAAAGTCTGATTGTGATGTTTCTGGAGGAACATAGAAATAGGTCATCAAGCCAGCCAGACTACCGATGATCGTTGATCCTACAGTGCCCAGTGACCAGACAACAATTCTCCAGGTTGGAAAGGGCTCTTTTCCCTGGAATTCAGGTTTGATTGCTTCAGCAACGGTTTCAGCCATGGTGGAAAACCTCCCGAGCAGAATTTGGGATGGCGCAAGATTGTGACTCACTTACTTTGAAGAATTTAAAAGATCAATAGAGATGATGGCAAAAACCTGACATTGTATGAAAAATCAAACTGGATTGCTAATTATTGGAAAACTATAAAGGGATTGCATTGAAAGTATAGGGTACAAAAAATTGGCTGTCAAGAAATTGAACACCTATGAAAACTTGGACGTAATTTCTCTCGTTTTATGCCTTCCAATATTATGTAGATGTTCAAGGGATTGATCGTCGATTTCAGTGTAAAATGAAAATTCATTTATTGGTCGATACAAAAACAACTTTGGTAATTCCCATCGTTCTAATAAAAAAAGCAATCAAGGCAAGTATTTTTTTCTGGAGAAATCATGGAACAATCGCATGTTGAACCGACCGTGACCCCCGCGAAAGGGATGCGTACCTTTTTCACTATTTGGTCTGGTCAATTAATTTCCTTGCTCGGATCACAATTTACAGGATTTGCTCTGGGGGTATGGGTGTACAGCCAAACCCACTCGGTAATGATGCTGGCATTGGTGCAGGTGGCTCAGCAGGCACCATACATCCTGCTTTCTCCATTGGCCGGTGTACTTTCTGATCGCTGGAACCGTCGCACTGCCATGATCGTCAGCGATTTTGGCTCAGGGCTGGCAGTGCTGGCCGTAGCCATTCTTTACCTGAGCGGGAACCTGCAAGCCTGGATGGTGATCCCGATCAACCTGTGGATGGCCACCTTCAATACTTTGATGTGGCCGGCCTTGACTGCGTCTGTAACGCTGCTTGTCCCCAAGGAGCAATTTGGACGGGCAAATGGTTTGGTGCAATTGGGTGAAGCTATCCCGCAGATTGCCGGTCCAGCCCTGGCCGGGATGATGTACGTCACCATAAAAATGGGCAACATGGCTCTGATCGATTTTGGCACTTACGCGATTTCTGTGCTACTGATGCTCTTTTTTGTCCGCATTCCCACCCCGCCGAGGACGATTGATGGCGAAAAAGGCAAGGGGTCGATCTGGAAGGAAATGCGTTTTGGCTGGGATTACATTGTTGCGCGCAAAGGATTGGTTGGATTGCTTCTCTTCTTTCTATCCACGAATTTCCTTTTTGGCATCATCGGCCCGTTGATCACCCCCTTGATCCTGGATAACTGGGACGCCAGTACGCTGGGTTGGTTGAGCACATTAATGGGGGTGGGCATGCTTGTGGGTACTTTGGTGATGAGCGCCTGGGGCGGTGGAAAGCGAAAAATTTTCCCATTGTTGATAAGCGGTGTAGTCGGAGGTCTATTCCTTGCCCTGACCGGGTTGCGCGCTTCTTTACCTTTGATCGCGATTGGTGGCGTAGGGATGATGTTGGTGATGCCAATCATGAACGCCTGCAGCCAGGCCATCTGGCAAGCCAAGGTTGCCCCCGATGTTCAGGGAAGGGTTTTTGCTGTGCGGCGAGCCATCGCCTGGTCAGCCGGTCTCATCGCGCCGTTGTTGGCAGCACCTCTCGCGGATAAGGTTTTCAAGCCGGCCATGATCGCGGGCGGTTCTCTGACTGGAGTGCTCGGTCCAATCTTTGGGGTTGGCGCCGGTCGCGGTGTGGGCGTGCTAATCACGCTCGTTGGCTTGCTGAGCGTGATCGTCGCGATGATCGGATTCATCGTTCCAATTGTGCGCGATGTCGAGATTGACCTGCCCGATTTTGAAACCGCTAGAGAGGTTGTCAAAACCACGGATTGATCGAACCTAATCAATAATTCAATTTCGCGTTGGGCTATCCAAGCGATTTGATGCAAAACGAATTCATATTTCGTTCTAAGTCTGTTCGATTGAAACCAAGGATTTTTCGCGCTATATTGTTAATGCACTCCGATAAAATGGCAAAGTCAGCAAAAGCTGGCGGCGCAAAGTCAAGGGTCTAAAGTGAGAACAGCGATCCTCACCACGATAGCCTGACTGACCGAGAATAGTGACGTTATGCGAAAGCAAACGGAACAAGTCCGTGATCTAAAATCATCTTAAGTTGATCAAGATGCCGGACAACCGAAGGCTAACCTCGCGAAAGCCTGGAGCGCAAAGTCAAGGGCCTAAAACCAGAAGACAAAGGTCAAGGCAGCCTGACTACCGAAGAGTGCATCCATAAGAGATAAAGCGAACGAATTGCCGTTCGCTTTTTTTTACATTTTTAAGCTGATCAGTATACAATCCAGGTTAAAGGGATATGACCTTGCCAGCGAGACGCAACGCTTCTAAGATATCCGTCATACCGCCCACAATGCCTACTTTTACTTCGTCGGTCAAACCGAAGAACCCCAGACAGGTACTACAAAGGATCAATCTCACCCCTTTTTCTTCGAGTGATTGCAAAGAATCCAGCACTGGTGAACCAGTGACCGCCAGGCGCACGCCTTCCGTGTAGAAACAGATAGCTGCGGGCAGGATATTATTTTCATTCAACAGTTTCAAATAGGTCGTCGCGAGCTTGATTTGTAGATCGGGGGCAGCTTCACCCATGCCATTACGGGTGAAAAGGATGACAGTGTCTGAATCGGGTATGGTCATATTTTCCTCCTGGGTTGATTATGATAACTATTTGATTGATTTTATCATCCAAATTAATTGCAACCTCCGTCAGGCGATAACGTATATTTGATATATGGAAAAGGAGAGAGAAATGACAATTGAAGCACACGAAAATCATGAGGATTGCGTTCACCATCATCACCACGGTCGAAGTGGTGGTGGGGATGCTGTCTACGGATTGGGCTTCATCGGGGCCGCCATCTACTTCATTGGTCATGCCGCCACATTCTGGCTGGGTGTTTTGGGTTTCCTCAAGGCACTTGTATGGCCAGTCTTTGCAGTGATGGGGCTGCTGAAATACCTTGGCCTTTAGTCCAGGGCAAGAGAAAACGGGCGCTCGCGCGTCCGTTTTTTGTTTGATGTTAAGAATTGGTTACAATGAGTAGGAGCACGATATGCCCCTACTTTACTCTCTTTTTCGCGAGTTCAATGGCAATCTCACCGCCAACCCTGGCGTTGTTTTTGATGAGAGCGATGTTCGCGGTCAGACTTTTACCTTTTGTGGCTTCCTTGATGGTTGAAAGGATGAAGGGTGTTACCCCTTTACCGGTGATCCCTTTTTTGTCGAGTTCTTTTAGCGCGATTTTTATTGCGCTCTGTGTTTCTTCGTAACTCAGCGCGTCTTCGCTTTCCAGGGGGACACCTACCAGCAATCCACCTTTGTGTTGGTTGACCAGTTTCTGATAAAAGATCTCTGCGGCATCGGCGGCGGAATTGGCTGACCAATCGATTTGATAGCGGCTATCGCGGGTGTAGAAAAGAGGAAAGTTCTTGGTTTTGAATCCCACCACTGCCACGCGGTTTGTTTCAAGGTATTCCAACGTGGCGGGGATGTCCATGAAAGCTTTTACCCCCGCGCAAACGGTGACACACGGATAATCTGCCAGCGCGTAAAGGTCAGATGAAATATCCATCGTCTTGTAACCTTCTGGACCAACACCACCGATACCGCCTGTAACGAAAACGTTAATCCCGACCGCGGTGGCAATGGCCAGGCTGGCGCTGACCGTTGTGGCCGCGTGCAGCTTCTTGGCGAGGATAAAGGGAATGTCGCGGTCGCTCGCCTTGAGGATGGTTTTGTCAGTGGAAAAGAATTCAATTTCCTCACGGCTCAATCCAACCTTCATTGTGCCGCCAATGATCGCGATCGTGGCGGGGATCGCTCCGGTCTGGCGCACGATCTCTTCCACAGCCAGCGCGGTCTCGAGATTTTGCGGGTAAGGCATGCCGTGGGCAATGATGGTCGATTCCAGCGCCACCACGGGATCGCCTTGTTTGATCGCTTTACGAACCGCGTCTCCAATTTCAATATTCTTTCCGATCATCTCTTCCTCCAAAACGCATTATGGCGTTTGATTTTCGTCAATCTTGCAGCCAATTCAGATTCATTATTCTTTATCAGAATTCTTGACAGGTCTTCGATCCGTGGTGGAGCTTCATGACCGCCGTAACGCGCGATGATGTGAGCGGCTGCCGACGATCCAATTTTACACGCGCTGACGAGGTCAATTTCGTTCGCTACGGCAAATAGAAAACCTCCACAGAAGGCATCACCAGCTCCAGTGGTATCCACCACCGGCTCGTCATTTTCGAGCTTGATGAAATATTCGATACCATCGCCAACCACCAGACAGCCGTCCTTATCCAAAGTGACGATGACCACGCGAGGTCCGTGCTGGCGGATATTTCGTGCCGCTGCCAACGGATCGCGGAGTTTGGTCAACTGATAGGCTTCCTCACGGCTCGGGAAAAAGTAATCCACCTTTTGAAGAAAAAAATTATCTTCCAGGTTCGTGCTTTGAGCAAATAGGAACGAGGGGTCGAGAGAAACTTGCAGGCCATATCTTTTTGCGCCTTGTATCAGTTCGGTTGCCACCTTGCATGAATTGGGAGTCTGAAAACTGTAACCGGAGAGATGCAGGATTTGCTGGTTGGTAAAGACGGCTTCGGGAATTTCTGGGTAGGAAGGAAGGACATTCACCCCGCGATAAGAGTAAAACTTCCGTTCTCCGTTCAGCGCGAGGATAGAGATGCACACTGCCAGCTTCCCGTGGGCGTGGTGCAGGTGACGCGTGTCCAATCCGTGTGCGTTCAGATCATTTTCAAGCAATCTCGACCAGTGATCGTCACCGACGACTCCCAGAAACGTGGCAGGCAGACCCAGTGTACTGGCGATGACCGCGCAGTTGACGGCAGATCCACCTGGGGAGATGTGCAGATCCTCGACTTTTTCATCTTCATCTGAATCCACCGAAACAGCTTTTTGAACGATCACGTCCATGGCGATGTCGCCGTAAGCGAGCAAGCCGCTCTTTCTCATTTACCGGTCATCCTTTCAAAGTGATATTGCAGCTTCACTCAGGGTCAGTTCGTATGTCACATTGTGAAGCGATTGAGGAAATAACTGAACGGAGTCTATGTATTTTATTACAACCCCTGGTTTATGATAAACTTGCATTTACGGTGTTTATTGGTAAATTCCCTCTGTCAATCCAAAATGGTTGAAATTCAGATTATGAATGTGATCCAGAAAAACTCTATCCCTAGAGGGTAAAAGATTAATGACTAACATCGAGCAGCGGAAGGGGCATCACAAATTCAAGATCTGGCATTATATTCCCATTGCCATTATCCTGCTTTTGGCTGGTTATTTTCTCTATCCACAGATCGCGTTATTGACCCGGTCGTGGTATGTCGTAAAGAGCATGATGCTCTGGGCAGTTCTTGCTGCCGCCGCAGCAGAGACGCTGAGTTGGGTCGGTAATGGTCTCATCTTCCATTACATTCTCAAAGCGAACGGAAAAAATCTTCCTGTCATAAAAGGATCGTTAATCGCGCTTGGAACCCTGGCGATCAGTTTGGTAGCGGGAGGAGCTGTAGGGTTGGCAATGTCATATGGTTGGTTGAACCGCGAAAGCAAAGATGGCAATGCGTCGTTTTTGGCAGCCACCTTACCCGCATTTTTTAATACCGGCACGATCATGGGGGTGTCAATCATCGGTGTAATCTATCTTTTTCTTGCGCACGACCTGACTACTGGGCAATTGATTGAATTTGGAACTGCCCTTTTGTTTCTTATGACTACCACCATCCTCACATTGCTGGCATTACGGGCGGAGCCGTTGGTCAAACGTGTTGGAGTCAGTGCTCTGGGTCTTTGGGCAAGGATCCGCCAACAGTCTTTTAACCCAGAAGAAGTGATCGATTCGATCGACAAGTTCTTTTCAGCATTGAAATCGATGGGAAATGGCAAATGGGCATTGGCGCTTATGGGTGCCATCGTCAATGTTGGTTTCGATATGCTGGCGATGTTCTTTTTGTTCATCGCCGCCGGGAGTCCTATCTCTGCGGCCACACTCTTTTCTGGTTATGGCCTGCCCCTGGTGTTGTCGAAAGTCGCATTCATATTCCCGGGTGGCATTGGGATCATCGAAGGCAGCATGAAACTCCTTTTTGAAAGTCTGGGAGTTTCATCAGCGATCAGTGTTGTCGTGGTCATGAGTTATCGGCTTTTTTCATTCTGGATACCGACCATTCTGGGGTTTGGAGCTTCAGCGTACTTGAGCGGGCGGTTGGCACATCATCACCGCAAAGTTTAAATAATCCAAATATAAAAAATATTACCGCCTGGATTTGCTCCAGGCGGTAACGTTTATTTATTCGGCTTTTCTTTTACCCAATTGATGGTCGAGCATCAATATAGCTGTGCCTTTGGCGTTGATCAATTCAAGTTGTTGGACAATATCAGCCGCGTTCTTCTCTTCTTCGACCTGTTCACTAATAAACCATTGCAACATCATCTGGGAAGGATAATCCTTCTCCTGCAACGCAGTCTCGTATAATCCGTTTATCGAAGCAGTAACCTGGGCTTCATGTTTCTGCACTTCCTTGAACACTTCCAGATGAGATTTCCAGTCTGACTTGGGTGAATCAATTGATGGTAATTCAACCTTACCACCGCGATCAATAAGGTGTTTATAGAATTTCATGCCATGTTCTTTTTCTTCACCAGCCTGAATGTACATCCAAGAAGCAAAACCTGGTAAATTTTCATGTTCAAAATAGGCTGCCATTGCCAGGTAGAGGTAGGCAGAAAAGAATTCCTTGTTTATTTGTTCATTAATTGCTTTTTGCATTTTTTCTGAGATCATTTTTATCCCATTTCTTCAATATTGTTTTTTATTCTTTGATCAGTGTTTTCAAAACTGTTTCTTTATCGATAGGCTTGGTGCAGAAGAACCAATCGTAACAATGCATTTTTTCTTGTGTTTTGCCTTCCATGCGGTCTTTTGCAACGCCACAAGAGCCGGCAGTCGGTACGATCACTTCATCGCCAGGTTGCCAATCAGCAGGAGTGGCCACTGAGAATGCATCAGCAGTCTGCATGGCAATGAGTGCGCGATATAGTTCGTCGAAGTTACGGCCTAGACTGAGCGGGTAATAGATGATCGCGCGAATGATCCCTTTGGGATCAATGAAGAAAACAGCTCGGACAGCTTTAGTGCTGCTCTCACCTGGCTGAATCATACCATAGCGCTTCGCGACTTCCATCGTGATGTCTTCAATGAGAGGGAATTTCACCTCAACATTTTTCATCCCTTTGTACTCGATCTTATCTTTGATCGTACGCAACCAGGCAATATGACTGTAGAGGCCATCCACAGAGAGTCCAACAAGCTTGCAGTTAGCCTTGGCGAATTTCTCTTCCTGCGATGCAAATGTCATGAATTCAGAGGTGCAGACCGGAGTGAAGTCAGCCGGGTGACTGAAAAGGATCACCCAACTTCCTGAATAATCAGCTGGAAAATTAATTTGTCCCTGGGTTGTTACAGCTTTGAATTCGGGTGCCTTATCTCCGATACGGGGCATAGGTGTAATTTGAACATCGTTTGTTTCCATTTTTTCTCCTTTTTTATCCCTTTTGACAATCAGGGCACAAGCCATAGATCAATACACTTGTTCCTATGATCTTGTAACCCTGTGGAACCACGTAATTAAGTTTGTTCAGGCTGGCAGCGCTATCGGGAACGTCGATAATTTTCTTGCATGATATGCAGGCCAGGTTGATGTGGGGATCGATATCACCATCGTAATGCACATTACCATCACTTGCGCTTCCTATAAAACGGATGGCTCCTATCTTAACCAATGTCTTCAAGGTGTTGTATACGGTCATCAATGAAAGAAAAGGATATTCTTTCTTCAGGTTATTAAAGATTTGGTTGGCGGAGGGATGTTGATCCGTTTCACAAAGTTGCCTGCAAATGGCAATGCGTTGAGGGGTCATTCTCATTCCCGCGAGTTTTAGTTTTTGGGCAAGTTCAGATGTTGTCTGCATTTATTTATAAAAATTATCAATTTATAAATATTATAGCAAATAAGATAAAAAAAGTCAACAATCGGTTCTGGCAAATTAAGCAAGTCCTGGCAAAAATTAATCCAGGACCCAACCAGAAAAGAATGCTATTTACTCAATCGTGCTGCGAATTTGATAAAAGCGTCCACATCAGCGAAATTGCTCACCAACCCCACCGAGATGCGGACAGCGCCTGATGCTTTCCCGTCAATGCACAGTCGGAATTCATCGTAGGTGAGATGCGCCGAATGTGTGGGTTGAGTAAAGCAGGAATGCAGTTCTTCAGATGAAATACCCAGGGCAACCTCACCGGCACCAGGGTTGCAAAAACACCCCGTGCGCAGAGAGAGGTCGATCTTGTTCGCGTTTTCTTCCACTGAACGGTGGTCGATAACTCTGCCTTCGGAATCGACAAAGTTCAGCGCGATAGTCCCGCCGCGTTTCTCGTTGATGAGAGGACCGTAGATCTTGAGTACCGGCCTGCCATTGGCATACTTCAACTTCAGCATTTCCTGCAGCAGCCAGCCGGTGAGCGCGTGGACGCGCTTGTGGGTGGTCTCCATGCCGATGGAATTGAGATGGTTTAAACCAATCTCCACGGCGGGGATGCTGAGAAAATTCAACGTCCCGTCTTCGAAAGCGCTTGGCGCTTCGGCAAGGTAGAATTTTTCGCCTTGCACCGATGCGACCGTGATGGTGCCGCCCGCGAACCAGGGCCGGCGCAGTTTTGCCAGCGCCTGCCTGCGCGCCACCAGCACACCGATACCTGTCGGATAACCGAACATCTTGTAGAACGAGATCGGAACGAAATCCGGATGATATTTTGACAGGTCCAACCGGTTGGTTGGAGCGAACGCTGCGGCATCGAGAAGCACGTCCCAACCGAGTGCGTGGGCGCGCTCGATCCACTCCAATGAGTGCTGGCGACCAGAGAAGTTGGACTGCGCTGGAAAGGCAAAAAGGCTTGGCGATCCTGAATGAATCGATTTTAAGGCATCATCCAGTTTGGACTCATCCAGGTCCATTTCGGGAGGTAGCACGGGGATGTAGGTCACCGTCGCGTTGTGCGCCAGCGCGTATTCGCGGATGCCGTTTACCGAATTATGGTTGTCATAAGTCAGAACGTAATGGCTGTTTTTTTCAAAGGGAAAGGATTCACCCACCAGTTTTAATGCTCCGCTGGCATTACTTGTAAAGATCGCGACATATTCCTTGGGATCGGCATTGAAAAACTGAAGGATCGCCTCCCGCGTCCTTTCCACCACCGCAGTCGAGATCGCAGAGGTCGGATTAGTTGAGTGTGGATTGCCAAAAACGTTGCTGCTCAAAAACTCATGGTGTTTACGCAACTGGCTTTCGGCGTATACCCCTGAACCTGTGTAATCGAGATAGATATGGCCCATTTGATCCAAGCGGGCATAGTCCGTTGCACGGAGTTCATCGATCTTTTCGGTTTCACGATATTCAGGGAATTGTTCCAGGAAGCGGGGGTCAATTGAATTGGGCATAGGGTTATTTTAGCGCAGTCTTGCGCAAATGGCAGTGAAAACCATCACCTGATAATTAGCCAATGGTCAGCAGAATGCTGGCTGGTTTTATCATGCTATACTCTTTCATATCGATTATTCAGGACAAACGAATGAATGAGCTCAATCCCAAGCAGGTCAAGATCGACGATGCCTTCTGGAGCCCCAAACTCCGGGTAAACGCGGTCAACTCCATTTTCCATCAATGGGAGATGTTGGAAGCCAGCGGTTGCATCGATAATTTCAGGATCGCCGCCGGAGAGAAGCAAGGGTTTCGAGTGGGCTGGTTCTTCGCGGACTCAGATGCCACCAAATGGCTCGACGCGGCTGCCCGGATTGAGCGGAACCACCATGATGCAGAACTTTGTCGCCTGATGGATGGTTTCATTGATTTGCTGGCTCGCGCGCAAATGCCGGATGGCTATTTATTTACCTACAACCAAATCCATTTCCCGGGGCAGCGTTGGGTCAACCTGCAGGTTGAGCATGAGCTCTACTGCCACGGGCATCTGATCGAAGCAGGCGTTTCGCATTTTGAAGCCACCGGGCAGGAGAAGATGCTCATGATCGCTCGCAAGGCTGCCGATCTGATCGTTCATGATTTTGAGGATGGTGGTCCGAAGAGTACGCCAGGCCATGAGGAGATTGAAATTGCCCTGCTGCAGCTGTTTATGGTGACTGGGCACGAACCTTACCGGCAGACCGCCCGCCATTTTTTGGAAGTTCGCGGCAAGATTCCCTTTTTTGGCATTTCTCTGATCAAACAATTTAGCAGTAATGCCAGGCGCGAGAAACTGATTGCTAAACGACTCACTGATTACAAATCCACCCATCCCGACCTTGCGGTAGGGAAGATCCCTGCTATGAATGAAGCAAAACGCCCGCCTTTCAGTTTGCTGCGTTTTTATTTGAGCGGGTTGAGCGGAAAGTACTTCCAGCAGCATCGCCCCATCCGCGAGCAAAAGGTACCGGTGGGTCATTCCGTTCGCTTTGGCTACCTGGAAACCGCGGAAGCCATGCTGCTGCGTGGTGAGAAAGGTGAAAAACTATTGCAAACAATGGAAATTGCCTGGGAGCGTATGGTCACCCGCCGCATGGACGTCACTGGTGGGTTGGGTGCCCAGCCCGATAGCGAAGGTTTTGGTCGTGATTACGAGCTAGACCCCGAAGTAGCCTACAACGAGACCTGTGCTGCGATTGCCAGTTTATATTGGAACTGGCAGCTTGCCTGTTTGACCGGCAAGGCCAGATACAGTGATCTGTTCGAGTGGCAGTTGTACAACGCGGTTTCTGTTGGTGTTGGCCTTGAGGGAAAGAATTACTTCTATAACAACCCGACTCTTTGTCGCGATGGTATCACCCGCCAACCGTGGTATTCGATCCCGTGTTGTCCGTCGAATATCGCCCGAACTTATGCTGACCTGGGGAAGTATGTTATAACGTATGAAGGTCAAGATTTGTTTATTCACCAGTATATTGGCTGTGAGGCAGGCTTGGCGGAGTGGAATGGGCTGAGGGTGGAAATCAAGTCGGAATTGCCGGTGAATGGCAGGGTGGTGATCAAAGTGAACATGCCCCGACCGCAAGCGATTACGGTAAAGCTGCGGTCGCCGTCGTGGGTAAGTCAATTCTCTATGAACGTTGACGGCAACCCTCTGAGTGCAGATCCCATGTCGTCAAGTGAGTTGGAACCGACCGCGACCGGCTGCGACCCGCGCAAAGCGGAGTTTGTATCAATCCCGCTGTTAGGAGAGGGCAATCACACCCTGGAGATTCAAATGAAGATGCCGATCAGGGTTCTGCGTCCGCATCCAAAGGTGAAGGCGTTACGAGGAAAAGTGGCTATATCTCGGGGACCAGTTGTGTTCTGCCTTGAGAACATTGATAATGCCAGGACCGATATTTTCAACGACGTTGTGGACGCGAAGACACTGGAATATGAATATCTAAATGGTCTGCTTGGGGGTACTGGATGCGTTGCAGGACGAACAATCGGCGGGAATCCAGTCCTCTTCATACCATATGCGCTAAGGGGAAACCGGGGTGCTTCCGCAATGACCACCTGGGTCAGGATTAATGGATGAAATGGGAGACGTGTTATGTGGTTCATGAATCATATTTATAATCCGATCGTACGCTGGCTGCTGCAATCACCATTCCATGCAAGCTTAAGCAAAGATGTGCTGCTGATCGCCTTCACTGGCAAGAAGAGCGGCAAGGAATATATTACCCCGGTCCAATACGCGCGTGATGGGTCCGTGGTATGGATTGTGGTGGGTTGGCCCGAGAATAAGCGTTGGTGGCGCAATTTGGTAGGTGGAGCTACGGTGTGCCTCTGCCTGAATCGTCAATGGGTGAGCGGCACCGCTTTGGTATTCGATGGTGAATCGGGCAGGCAAGGTGTCATCGAAGGACTGCGCGTTATGTCAGCCAAATATCCAAAAATAAAAGCGGCTCAATATGGTCAGGATGCCCCGGCTTTCGATGCAACAGGCCATGTCGTGGTCAAAATCATTTTGAGCTGATTCTAATTTTTTGCCTGGTATAGCCACCCTAAACAGGTGGCTATATTTTTTCCTGAATTCTGCGCTGATTCTTCACAAGAAAAACATACATGAGAAGTAATCTTGTTCTATGCACAGAAGAAAGGAGAAGTTGATCCTCAAGATTGACAAACAAGATTCTTTGCTTGGGATAACTATGTAAGAAAATGGTCTTTGCCTTCTTTGACAGTCAGACAATCTGTGCAAATGGTAGGAAATCTCTTTTACTGTTGAACGCGCTTGAAACCTTCGACGCCCGCAAAAGAGATTGAGTTGCCTGACCACACTGAGGGCAAAGGCCGACTAGATTCGTTCATATGGATCGCAAGGTCCATAATCTATTTAATAACGGAGAAGTTTATGCAAAAAAAGATAATGATCTTCAGTCTGATCGTCGTGTTTGCCCTGGTATTGAGCGCCTGCAATGGCACAAGCTCAACCCCGGCAGTGGCGACTGAAAATGAAGCAATCGCCGTGGGAACCAACGCCATCGCCGACACGTCGCTGGATAATGTGGCTGCGCAAAGCCTTCAGCTTGCCATTGGCGTGATCAACCTGCGCAGTTCGCAGGTTCCGATTGATACGGCACAGGCCGAGACGTTAATCTCACTCTTCCAGAACCTTCAGACTCTGTTGGGTGGATCGTATGACGCCAGTCAGGTGCAATCTGCTCTGGACGCGATCAAAGCTGCCCTAACAGCCGAACAGATCCAGGCGATATCTGACATGGGTACGTTAACCCTCGATAACTTAATGATGGGTGGCAAAGGCGGTCAAATGAATGGCACGCCTGATCCCAACATGACGCCGGATCCCAACATAACTCCTGGGGTTGGTGGCCGTGGTGGTGGTAACGGGCAGGGTGGTCCACAGGGAACTCCTGGCGCTGGTGGCCCCGGAGATGGCAGCAACCCACCTGACACACAGGGAGCTCCCGCGGAAGACCAAAACGGTGGACCGCAGAATATGCAGGCGATGATCGAAAGTATCCAGTCTTCAAGCCTGCAACCTGGTTTGAATCCCGATCTTATAGGACTGGTCATTTCAGACTTACAAATGATCAAGTAGAAAAAACTCCGCACCAGATGGTGCGGAGTTGCTTTTTCTATGTCTTATTATCGAGATAATTTTTACAATTTTTCCCTTGGGGCGGTGGCTGATTTTTCAACATCTATCCTTTCAATCTACATATTTCCTCCATATCGAAAGAGTATCTTTACACTAACTAAATGTTAAGGAGTCAATAATGAACCGTAAGTTAAGAACCATCAGTTTTATCGTGTTACCTCTGATATTGATATCATCAATCCTTTCGGGTTGCTCTTCTTCAACAACATCGGAAGCAACGACTGGTATAGTCACTGCTTATTCAATGTCTTCAACCATTGATACTTCAGGGACTATTTCAGCAAAACAACTCACCACTTTGAGCTGGGGAACCAGCGGTATTGTCGGGGCGGTGAATGTGGCTGTCAACGACGAGGTGAAAGCGGATGATATCCTCATGGCTTTGGATCCCACCACGGCTCCGTCAGACGTCATCGCGGCGAATGAAACTTTGACCTCTGCCAAACAGGCGCTTGAAGACGCGCAACAATCCAATTCTTCCAGTGCCGCAGCCGAACAGACTTTGGCAAACGCGCAAAGTGCATACAACACTGCCCTGGCCAATTATTGGAATGCTACCGATGGCAGCGCCATTGGCACCGAAGAACAGATAAAGCTTTACGAAGCGCAATATTACCAGGCTGACAACAACGTAAAGGAAAAACAAAAAATTTACAATAAATATAAAGATCTTCCAGATACAAATGATAAAAAGGCCAAGGCTCAGGAAGATCTCCAGAAAGCCATCATCGCTCGCGATGAAGCCAAAGCCACCTTGGACTATTACAAGTCCACACCCTCACCGGCAGACATTCAGGCTCTCAAAGCTGCTTTAGATGTAGCCAAGGCTGCCCTTGAAGATGCCCAGCGCGCTTACGATCGTGTGAAAGATGGCCCCAATTCTGACGTGATTGCTTCAGCCCAGGCGCAGGTGGACGCTGCCCAGGCAACTGTGAACCTGCAATACATTATTGCCCCGTTTGACGGCGAAGTTGCCGCGATCCTCACTCAGGAAGGCGATCAGGTGAGTGAAGGCACGTCCGCCATCATCATTGTTAATCGTTCCAGTCTATATGTGGATGTCTCAATCGATGAAACGGATATTTCACGTGTGGAACTCGGTGATACTGCCACGATCACGTTTGACGCTTTGCCCAATGTCACAGCAACTGGCAAGGTAACGTTTATCAACCCTGTTGGAGCTTCCTTATCGGGAGTTGTCAGTTATACCGTTCGCATTACCCTTGATGAAAGCGATCCCAATATCCTGCTTGGTGCCACTGCGACTATTTCGATCGATACCGGCGCGGCAGAGTCTCTGTTGACTGTGCCTGTGTCCGCGGTCAAGACTGATGATAGCGGAAACGAGTATGTGATCCGCGTCAATGCTGACGGCAGCACTGAACAGGTGTTTGTCACCAGCGGAACGATCGTTGGAACCACTGTGGTTGTCTCCGGTGATCTTGCTGAAGGTGATGTTGTGGAATTGGGTGATTCAACCGCGTCGTCTTCATCCACCCAGCAATCTCAGGATAATGGATTTAATCTTCTCGGTGGTGGCAATGGTGGTGGAATGCCCCCCTCAGGTGGTGGTGCTCCCGGTCAGTAGAAATGGTGCACCATTCATTGCACGAATGAGGCATATTAATGATTGAAGTAAAAGATGTTTACAAGATCTACAAGCTCGGCGACCAGGAGGTCCACGCGTTGGACGGTGTTTCCCTCAAGATCGAAGATGGTGAAATGGTATCCATCATGGGGCCTTCTGGTTCCGGCAAAAGTACTTTGATGGCGATCCTGGGATGTTTGGATATCCCAACCTCTGGTTCATATTTTATCGATGGACAGGAAGTAGAAAAGATGTCAGAGGATAAACTGGCGAATTTGCGGGCGCACAAGATCGGGTTTGTTTTTCAGCAATTCAATTTGTTACCCCGCACCAGCGCCCTCGAAAATGTCATGCTTCCGCTTCAATACGATGGCTTAAACGCAAAGATGCGACTTGAAAAAGCCAAAGAAGCGTTGGA
>ENA-UOYA01000166-UOYA01000166.1-activated-sludge-metagenome-genome-assembly--contig:-NODE-166-length-92962-cov-63.451064_pt1 | contig 92962 bp, 77 predicted proteins | sample MGYA00238163_ERZ764804 | MGnify/ENA primary metagenome ERZ764804 (study PRJEB28919, sample SAMN05720223) | activated sludge metagenome | isolation source: Anaerobic digester | place: Hong Kong...
TTTGATAAAATTGAAACAGATTAATGCTTGACAAAATTTTCAAAGCAATTATTTTCATTACACGAGGCCCATTCGTCTAGTGGTTAGGACACTAGATTTTCAATCTAGCAGCGGGAGTTCGATTCTCCCATGGGCTATTTGCGGCGATTTTCGCCGCTTTTTTTTATATTTATTCTCTATATATAAAAAAAATACCCTGCCATCAGGTTATTAGGCAGGGTTTAGGAGGGTGGTTATATCTTTTCTAAGAGATATAATCAATATTATTATCGATTTATATTTATTTTCTAAAGCAAAATTTGATGTTTTTTTTTAGATTTATTATTAAATAATTTATGGGATTTCTAATTTGTGAGCGAAGATGCAAAGTATATAAAGGCAGTGTGTGCAATCATCCTATCAACAGGACGGCATTGCCCGCTTTTTATCTTCCACTTTCTTTCCATTATTTCAAAGCATTCAAGATTGATAAAGTTGTTTAAACTAAGTGAATCAAATGATTTTGCAACCTGTTCAACTGTAGGAGATAAAAATCCGGCTCTATAACCTTTTTTAAGTATCTTTTTTACAAATGGGATAACAGTCCATGGCTGTGGGATATCTACAAAAACAGCATCAAATTCATTCTCATAAGGTGCCATCTCAAAAAGTTTCCTGTTAAAATCCTCTTGTTGCTCGCTCTCTGTTTTCTCTACACGCATGGTATAATCTATTCCATCAACGCTTGCTTTTCCCACGTTAGAATGCTCTTGAAGATTATCTACAATATTGCTATTATCGTTCCCAAATTGTCCATAGTTTCTTTCCAGATTTTTATTTATCATATCGCTTTTGTTGTTTTCATCTATCTTTTCAGCCTTATTCAGTGGATTTCCGATAATCTTTCCACTTAAATCATTCTGTAGACGTAATTCTTTTCTTTTTTTTAAAATATTCATCCTCTTATCAAATGGTGTCTCTTCTTCATCTGCTAGCAATATAAACTTTATGCGTTCTATAGGATTTGATACGCCATATTTGATAATATTGTCTTTAGCATTTTCATGAGATATTTTACTGATATCTATCGTTACAACTTCCCCTTTTTCACCAATGGTTTCAGCAAGAATCAAAGTCATAGCTCCTGAACCAGTCCCTATTTCTGCGACTTTCATACCAGGTAATATACCAAGTTCATAGATTATACGTGGAGCTTCCTTCGGATATACTATTGTATGTGATCTTTTAACTCTCATAGCTCTATCTTTAAGCTTTGGTTTAAGAACATAAAACTTGTATCCTTTATTTGTAACAAGGCAATCGCCAAAATTCAGATTTTCAGGAAAAGTTATACCACCTTTATGGCAGTTAAATGAACTACCACTTTCGTATTTAATAAGAAACTTAGTATCTTCAGAATAAAAAAGCAGGATAAATTCGTCATTTAAAATCATGGATTTACTTCTCTTCCCTTTCCCTTAAAGCGACATTTATCTCGATGGTACCAAATCGAGAGGAAAAGTATACAGCGATAGTATGAATTTTAATAAATTGAATATTATAATCCTTTCCCACAACTATAGTTGGAGGAGTAATACTTAACATCTTGCTCTGACCTGATAAGCTTATAGTTGCTCTTCCAGTTATTATGTTTGCAAGTTCAGCTATGGCACTTTTTAACATTTCAGGGTCATTTCTTTTATTATCATCATTGATCATACATTGAGCTATCCTTTCTGCTGTATGCTCTTTAAAAGAATAAATAACCTGTCCTTCGATAAAACCAGCGACTCCAACAATAATAGAGATATCGTTATCTGGAGTAGGGTCAGCTTTTAGCTTCATATCAGATTTGGTTAACTCAACTCCAGCAAGTTGATCAAAAACATCTATGGCATTACTGATAAATGGATTAACATATTCTGCCTTAATAGTCTTCATAAAAACCCCTTTTGGTGGTTAATATTTATGCATTTATAATATATAACAACTTTAAGATATTTGCAATTTTTTTTTACTATTCACAGAAAATCAGGAGCAGATTGTTTATATACTTATTAAAAGTTTTCTAACTTTTGCCATCTTTATTGTTTTTATTATTTTCTTTTTCTCTATCTTCAAAATTTTTCAATATTATCTCTACTGATCTATTTAAATCTGGTTTATAAATATAATAATCAAAATATATACCATTTTTTATTTCATCTGTTGGAAGTCCTGACATCAAACAAATCTTCGGTCTATTATTTATAGATAAAAGATATTCAATTATCCTTTCACTTTCATTTTCCTTCAAAGTATAATCTAAAAAAATAGCAGTAACAATTTTACCTTCCAAATTTATATCATTAAATATTTCTATAAATTCATTATAATTTGATGCCTCAAAAGTCACAACATTTTCTTTATTGAGTAGTTTTTTAATAATTTTTCTAATATATTCTTCATCATCTACTATTATTGTATTTATCATTGAACTACCTCAACTCACAATGTTTTTAAATTAACCACTTCAAAAATAAAAGTGGCTAGATACAAAAAATTTTTCTAACCCCTGACTCCTTGTAAACAAGCATAATTAAATATAAAAATACAATAAGAAATTCTATCTTTTCCGATGATTCTGAAAATTTCTCTTCATAAAACTCAAAATTAAAAGAAGCCATAAATGCTTGATCAATTCATCTTCCATGCTAACTCATAATCTTTTAGACTTTCGACTATCGTACTTTCAACTGCATTAATAAAAATATTTTTCCCTGACTTTCAACTGTAGTATAAAGCTCATTAGAAAAGTTTATTTGATAGAAGAACTATCTGTAACATTATCCTTATTTTCTTCCAGTGAGGATCTCGTTTTATATTTGCTTACATACTCTGTAAGATCTGCTATGACTTCTCGAGTTTTCAATGAATCTTGTGTTAGTTTATTGGCAATGACCCTAAAATCTTCAAATTTTAAGTTCATATTTGTTATAGATTCAGCTATTCTATCGAGACTGTTCTTTTGACTTTCAGATGCATTATTAACAAAAATATTTGTATCAGATATACTTGCAATATCATTTTGAATTTTAATGAAAGATTCAAAGAGTTGCTGAAACTTTTCAAGAAAATCCCGCAGTTCATTTTTAAGTTGTTTGATAGTTTTTGTTATATTTCGTGTAATTTTATCAGATTCATCAGCAAGTTTTCTTATTTCTGAAGAGACTACTTCAAAACCTTTACCTACTTCTCCGGCTTTTGCGGATTCGATAGCTGCATTTAACGATAAAAGATTGGTTTGATCAGATATTTCAGAAATAGAAGTTATAGACAATGTCATGTTTTCAACCTGTTTAATCAAATTCTGAGTCTTTAACTTAAATTCATTTAAAAGCTCAGAACCCACTCGTACGGTTTCAAGACTCAACTTAGATTCCTGCGCAACTTGATTTATCTTTTCAACTATCTCTGTGTTGTGTGCAACAGTTTCTTCGATTGAAACAATAATTTCCTTGATTTGATCTGAAAAATACACAACATTTTCTTCAATCTGTTTAACAATCATTTCGTTGTTTTCACTATGTTTTTCAAGAGTATAGAATTCTTTGTTGACCCCATCGATTATATTTGAAAAACTTAATATAAGATTATTTATAAGAGAAACTAAGTCATCAACCTCATTTACTCTAGTTTTTTTTATGTCTATTGGCACAAAAACATTTGTTTCCATGATATTCAAGACTGACTTTTGGAGTTTTGCGACTGGTCTTGATACCTGATATGATATTATTGTAACTACTATTATTGCAATGAATATTATGCTTCCTAAAATTATACTGAGATATTCTATCAATCTATCTATAGGTGAAAGATACTCCTCATCTGATGCACCAACTACTATATACCACTTCCAATTATCTATCTTCAAATATTTTCCATGAAATTTTTCGTTACTGAATATAAAAGAAAAGGTTTTTCCAACCTTCGTATTTTTAATATCATTAAAAATTGGACTATTGGTATTTTCATCTTTTATCTTTGAACTTGTATTCTGGTAAATAACTTTTCCATCATAATCTATAACCGCAACATAACCTTTTTGACCTATTTGCAAAGATATAGCATAAGTGCTTATCATGGCCTGCAAAGAAGTTTCAAAAATATCGTAGGTTTGCCCAATATCGAATATTCTTATTATAAATGAATCTATATCTTCATATTTTGATTGTAACGAAAGTTCTAGAAGATCTAAAGCATAATTACTTATCATTGTATAAAGTAGAATACCAGCCAATATAATAAGAATAACAATTACTGGAATAATGCTTGAAAGCAATCTTGTTCTTAATTTCATAAAATATCTCTTATTTAAATAATTTATCTCAATAAAATTAATACTATTTGATTTGAAAAAGTAAAACAAACCTCAACTATTTTATCGAAAAATAATTTGAATAAGTTTATTTAAAATTTATAGAAACAAATAATAAAGGTTATTAAACATCGCTTTCCTTTATTTCATAAGGGAAAAAACCATGAATTAGCTCAATCCATTTATTTGCTTTTATTTCATCCATCCTGTTTTCCAAAATAAAGTATTTGCCAGAAATCTTAAATCCTAAAGTGTAAACATATTCATCTTTTATGTTAATATTTAAAAAACCTCTTTTTTTAAATATCTTTTTTAAATAAATTGAGTTTAGATCTTTAAAATAATATTTTTTTGATCTCCAGAGGAAAATTAACCCTTTCATTATTTTTATCTCTTCAGTATCTTTATCAAACACATAAGTATCCTTATAAAAACTTGCAAAAAAAAGCAAAATAAAAATTATCGCAAAAAAAATGTACTGATATATATAATAATTTTTTATCTCGTTAAGAGATCCAGGTAATAACATTGCAATTACAACTGAGACAAAAAATATAAAACTTAAAATTCTATTAAATATTCGCATTCTAAATATCAATTTATTTTTTTGTTTATTAAGCAAAATCTCGTAGAACATCCAGATCTCCTATCTTAACTTTCGTATATCACAAATTAAGATATATTTTCCTTTAAAGTAAAGAAAAAATATTAATTCTCAAAATAAATTTAATACAAAAATACAAATATATGGCAATAAAAATTGAGCCTATTTGTTTATACAAACAGGCTCCCGGGGTTTATTCATTATACTAATATAGCTTAAACTATATTGAAATATATAAAACACGTTGATAAGAATAAATTTTCATCATTTAAAATTTGATTAACATAATTTAAATGACATATTAGACACATGTTTCAACACCAAGTTACAATGGGCAAATTAAAACATCAAATAAGATTTATTTTCTATAAAATCATTTTTCAATAATATTTACAACATATACTAGTATAACCAGCAAGAAACAAAATGATCTTTTTCAACTTCTTTCATCATCGGTTCTTGTTGAGTACATTTTTCCATTTTATGAATACATCGAGGATGAAAGTTACAACCTTTTGGAGGATTTATTGGGGAAGGAACATCACCACTAAGAATTATTCTTTCCTTCTTTCTTTCAGGATCAGGTACCGGAACAGCAGAAATTAAAGCCTGGCTATACGGGTGTAATTTATTATCATAAAGGTCATTTTTTGATGCAATTTCAACGATCTTTCCAAGATACATAACAGCAATATCATCCGAGAAATATTCAACGACAGATAGATTGTGTGCTATAAAAAGATATGTAAGGCCAAACTCTTCTTTTAAATTATTAAGAAGCTTGAGTATTTGAGTTTGAATTGATACATCAAGAGCTGATACTGGTTCATCAAGTACCAGAAGCTTTGGTTTCAATGCTATTGCTCTAGCAATGCCTATTCTTTGCCTCTGTCCACCAGAAAACTCGTGAGGATATCTATTTATGTAATTTGGGTCAAGTCCAACATGTTCCATCAAATCCTGAACAATAAGTTTTCTCTCTTTTCTTGAAGAATATTTTTTATGAATATCAAGTCCTTCAGCAATAATATCACCTACAGTCATTCTTGGGCTAAGAGAACCATATGGATCCTGAAAAACCATCTGAAAATTGACTCTTTCTTTTCTAATCTTTTCCTTGGTGTAAGCATAGATATCATATTCTTTTCGTAAACTGGAAAGCTGTTTTAAAATCTCTATTCCTTTCTTACTTTTCTTTTTCTTCTTATCCATTTCATTATAGCTGGTTTGAAGATTGTTTATTTCTGCTACTATTTCTGAAGGTACATCAAAAAACATTTCACCATCAAATGGTTTATATAATCCAACTATAGTTCTTCCGACTGTAGTTTTACCACATCCTGATTCTCCAACAAGACCAAGAGTTTTCCCACGTTTAATTTTAAATGATACACCATCAACTGCTTTAACGTAACCAACAGTTCTCTTTATTATGCCTGCTTTAATTGGAAAGTATGTTTTTAAGTTATATAATTCAACAAGATAAGGATTATTATTTTCCATGAAATCGCTCCTTTAGATTATTGAAACAAAATTATTGGTATAAAAAACATCTAACAAAATGCCCGGGTTCTACCTCTTTTAGAGAACAATCCTGTTCATCACATATAGGAATCCTTTTATTGCATCTGTCTGCAAAGTAACATCCTTTTGGTAAATCTATAAGATTTGGAACTCTACCAGGAATTTCCTGTAACTCTTTTCCACGTTGGCCGAGTATTGGAATGGATTTCAGAAGACCTATTGTATAAGGGTGCATTGGTTTTTTAAAAATGGATTTTACATCAGTTTTTTCAACTATAACACCTGCATACATTACAGCAACATGGTCTACAGTTTCCGCAATAACAGCCAGGTCATGTGTAATAAGGATAACAGCAGAGTTAAATTTCTTCTGCATTTGCTTTATAAGATCAAGAATCTGTGCTTGTATTGTAACATCAAGTGCTGTTGTAGGTTCATCTGCAATAAGAAGTTGTGGATTACATGTTAGAGCCATGGCAATCATAACCCTTTGCCTCATACCACCCGAAAGTTCAAAAGGATATTGATCAAACCTTTTTTCTGCCTCTGGAATACCAACTATATTAAGAAGTTCAATGGTTCTTTCCCTGGCTGCTTTTTTGCCAAGGTTTTGATGTAATGTAAAGACTTCAGAAATCTGATGGCCGATTGTGAAAACAGGATTAAGTGCGGTCATAGGTTCTTGAAATATCATAGCTATCTTATTGCCCCTTATTTTGTGCATTTCAGATTCAGATTTGTTTAAAATATTCTCGCCATCGAAGAAAATTTCACCATCAATGATTTTTCCAGGTGGATTAGGAATTAATTTCATTATAGAAAGAGATGTGACGGATTTCCCGCATCCTGACTCTCCAACAAGTCCAAGTGTCTCTCCATTGTCAACTTCAAATGAAACATCATTGACAGCTTTTACAACACCTTCTTCTGTATAAAAGAAAGTTTTTAAGTTTCTTACCTCGAGCAATTTATTTCGAGTATTATTTATTTCTTCAGATGGTTTTTTTTCTTGATTCTTCTCAGACATTATTCATCTCCTTAAAGTTTTAAATCTTAAACTAGTTTTTATTCTATTTATTCAAAAATATATGCTGCCATTAAACTGGTTACAATATTCATAAAAAAAATTGAATAAATAAAAAATTAACGTTTATTTAATTTTTATTTATTAATTACACTCCTGAAATAAGACATTATAATAAACTATTTGATAGTTATATACAGGAGCATGCAAAACCTTAAAAGTCTTTTATAGTTCTAACCTGTATAGAAGAAAAGAAAAATAGCTTTTAAACAGCCAATATGGCAAATCACACAAATAGAAAATGTGAAGAGCCAAAAAGATACAGATTTCATCTTTTTCAGGAGAACCATTTAATTCATTTATATATTAATTTTATAAATTTCTTAATCTAGGATCAAGAGCGTCTCTAAGTGCATCTCCTATAAGATTTAAAGCAAGAACAAAAACCCATATGAAGGGAACGGCACCCAGGAAATTTTGCCATCGTCCCGCACTTACTTCTTGAGAGGCATCAGCAATCATAGTCCCCCAGGTAGGGACACCTACTATTGAAAGCCCAAGATAAGCAAGAAGAACCTCTGACATAATAACACTTGCAAAGGTCAAAATTGCAGAAATGATAACATAATGAAATACATTAGGAAGAATATGTTTGAAAATTATTCTTCCATCTTTAGCACCAAGTGTTTTAGCAGCAAGAACATATTCAAACTCTCTTGCTTGCATAAAAGAACCTCTTATGACCCTTGCAAGGCCAACCCAGCCTGTTAAAGCAAAAGCAAGTGCTATATTTAAAAAGGATGGTCCAAGTAGTAAAACGAATGCAAGTATTATTATAAGTCCTGGCACTGAATAAATAACAGACATAATATACTGTATTGCATCATCAAGAATTCCACCATAATAACCGGCAATCGATCCGAAAAAGACTGCTATAGGAACCATCAAAGCAATAGTTAAAAAACCAAGGTACATGGATATCTTTGTTCCATAAACAGCTCTTATAAGAACATTTCTACCAAAAATATCTGTTCCTAAAGGATTAGCTCTATCTGTAAATGGTGGAACAAATGACATATTCACATCTTCAACATGTTGTGTTGCTAGAGTTTCTATATTGAAAATATTGAAAACAGAAATCAAAGCCATAATTATATAAATAAATAAAATAACGAACATTACCATGGCAAGTCTATTTTTATATAATCTTCTGGCTGCATCAGCTAATAGACTTCTTCCTTTTATCTCTTTTTTATTTTCAAGATCCATTTTGCTCTCCTTTTTATAAAAACAAATATCTTTAGCTCAATTTAACCCTAGGATCAACTATACTGTAACTTATGTCTGTGATTAAAGAAAATACTATGAAAAACAATGTGTATATGACTACCATAGCTTTTAGTACAGGTAAATCATAACTCTGTACTGCAGTTACAGTTAAATCACCTATGCCAGGGATAGAGAAAAACCTTTCTGTCAACAGAGCACCGGTAAATAAATAAGGAATAGATATTATTACATTTGTCAAAATAGGTATTAAGGCATTTTTAAGAACATGAGTAAACATGATCTTTCTTGTGGAAAGACCTTTTGCTTTTGCAGTTCTTACGTAATCCTTATTTACTTCTTCAACAAAAACTGTTCGATAGTATCTTACATCTCCACCCAAACCTGAGATTATTATAAGTATCCATGGAAGAATAAGATATCTTATTGCAGAGAGATCATTTGCCCATCCAGAAATGGGGAATAGCCTTAACTTACCAGCAAAAAAAGTTTGAAATAATATGATCAGGGCAAGGTAAGGGAAAGCAATAAATATCGTTGATAGCACTGTTAAAAGTTTGTCAAGAAACTTACCTCTATTAAAGGCACACACAAGTGCCAATGCCGTGGCAAATATAAAATCCAGGACAAAAGGAGGAAAAGTAACAGCCAGTGATACAGGGACACACCTTTTGATGAGCTTATTTATAGGCTGTTTTTTCGATAATGATGAACCAAAATCCATCGTGACTGCCTGTTTTATATAATCAAAATACTGTAAATATAGAGGCTTATCAAGACCATATTTATGCCTTAAAATTTTAATCTGTTCAGGTGTACGTGATTTAGAAGGTAGCATATTGTATAGAACTTTATCCTGTCCACCTATAACATTGAAAAGTAAAAAGAAAATAATCATACATCCTAGCAATATAGGTATTAAATTAAGAAGTTTTCGTATAATATAGTTTACCATATATTGTGTCTCCTTATTTCTTTATGCTGATTAAAATTACCATAATTTTATCACTTATGCAATAATTTTTATATTTTCTGTTTATAGCCTTCTTTTTCATGAAAAAAAAAGTCATAAAGCATGGTATTATATATGTTCGTTCATCTTACTATGACAAGATCCTTACCATTAATAAAAAAATATTAACTAATTTTTATAATTGGCTTAACTTTAAAAATTATATAGATCAGGTCATTTATTTACATAAATTTTATCCTTATTCAAAAAGTATGAATCTTTTTTATTTATCAGATAAAAATATTTGAACTTTTCCTTATTAATATTTACAAATAAATATTTAGGTATTATGCTATAAACAAATACAGTGTTTGTCATCAAAAAGTTACGGAATCAAAATATAGCTAACAGCATCAATCTGGTCTTATAAATATCTTATTATATAAACTTAAGGAAAATTTTAGAAAAAGATATGAAAAAATTTTATGTAAAAAAAAATGAACTTGAAATAGTTCTAAAACTTTTTAGCAGCTTCTCCACCTGCAAAGAACTTGATAAACTTTTTGACAAAATACTCGATTCATCAAGAGAACTTACAAACTGTGATGCTGGCACTTTGTATATTAAAAATGATGAAGATTTTCTTGAATTTAAATTATCCAGATCTTATTTTTTATCAAACAAGTTTGGGGAGGAAGGTGTCAATGATCTTTTCAAGACTTTTACTTTAAAAATAGACGAGAATTCCATAGCTGGTTACTGTGCAAAGACTAAGAAAATGATAAATATAGGTGATGTCAAAAATCTCGATAAACTTGTTACCTTTACTTACAACGACTATTGGGATAAAAAATATGACTATAATACGATTTCTATGCTAACATTTCCACTTATTAATAATCAAAATGAACTAATCGGCGTTTTGCAACTTATAAATGCAAAAGATAGAAAAACTGGAGATATTATACCTTTTTCCAGGAAATCAGAATACCTTCTCAGCCTTATTGCCATGCAATCTGCCATGGCGATTGATAATATTCAACTTACCACGAGACTTCATGAATCACATATAGAAACTATCTTAAAACTTGGTATAGCTTCTGAATATAGAGACAAAGAGACATTTAACCATATAAGACGAATGAGTGAATATTCCAGTCTTCTTGCCCTAAAAGTCAAGAAGTCTCAAAAATATGCCGAAAATATGCGGCTGGCTTCAATGATGCACGACATCGGGAAGATTGGCATACCTGATGCAATACTTTTAAAACCTGATGTGCTAACTGATCAGGAAAAAAAACAAATGCAAAAACATACTATATTTGGAGCCATGATTTTGAAAGAATCTCAATCTGACATCCTGCAACTTGCAGCGAAAATAGCTTTAACTCATCATGAAAGATGGGATGGCGCTGGTTATCCTCTCGGATTAAAAGGCAATTCTATACCTATTGAAGGAAGAATAGTTTCTATAGCAGATGTTTTTGATGCTCTTTCATCTAAAAGAATTTATAAAGAATCGATACCCATTGAAAACTGTATCAACATGCTTAAAAGTGAAAAGGGGAAGCAATTTGATCCAGAACTTGTTGAGATTTTTATTGAATCTCTGCCTGAAATTGACAAAATTAGAGAACTTTACAAAGATACTGATGAAAGTGAACCTGAAATTTTTACAATCGGTGATATTATTGTTGATCTTTCCTCTTTATAGTATATCAATAAATTTCATATTTCATTTAGTATTATTTTCTCTTCACTTTCAATTGAAGTTTCAATTGTATATCCATTTAGACTTAGTAGTTAAGTAATAATTAACAATATTCACGATGCAAATAATAATACTTTTCTATCTATAAAGAAAAATTACTTTATCCTATAAACCATAATTCCGCTATTTATTATGAATTGGAACTAGCATATATCCATAGATAAGCCATGTTTGATTCTTTAAAACAAGATAGAATTCAGAATCGTATCTTTCAATAATATCTTTATATTTAAACTCAAGGTAAACATTAACTACTGCCTTGTCTTTTTCAATAACTGTTTTTTTTATTTCATAGTGAATTAAATCATTATAGAATTCTGAAATCCTTTCTTTTTTGAAATCTTCAATTATTTTCAACCTATCCTGCTCAGAGGCATAAAGATATTTTGTCTTATATTTTGTATATTGGATTATATATGAATCAAAATCAAAAAAGGAAAAATATAGATCCCAATTTCTATCAATCCTTGCCTGCAATGCCATTTCAACTATCTTATATGGAGGTAGATCTCTTATATTTTGTTGTACCTTTTTTGCTTCAACATATTTATCTGCAGTAGTAGCAGAAGGAAAAAATGTTTTTGGAGGATTTAATTCTAATTTTAAAACATTTTTTGAGATAATCTGGCTGTCTCTCTCTATGGAAGGATAGAATATTCCTTGAATGAAGTAGAGACCAGAAGTTTGAAAATCATACCATTCGCTTATATTTATTATATATGAAACACTCTGGAATGGAGCAATCAAAATGGTCCTTGTGTACACTTTTTCCCTGGTAGATTTTGTTAAAATATATTGTTTCGAATATGGTACTTCTTCCCCAGCAGATGTATATATTTTAAAATCAACACTAAATATTATATCCTCAGCTACTTCAAAATAATAATTTTGAGCCGTTTTATTTATTATTTCAAACTTAACATCTATGGGGGAATTTAAGAAATATATCTGTTCAGAATCAAACTTAATATCTACTTCAAGACTGTTCTCTATATCAAAACTTAAAATCAATGAAATAAAAATTAGTAAAATGGTAAAATATAAGATTTTTTTAATTTTATATTTCATAATTTAAAATAGTTCTCCCTTTTAAATATCTTGATAAACAATTTTATATTTAAATAAATATTTGATTTTTTGCAAAAATCGTAAAATTTATATTATAAATATACTCAGGAATATAAAATAATAAATTTGTTTTATACATAATCTTATTTTATCTATAATTTCGGAAATAAATGGAATTCTTAAAATTTTAATTTAAATTTTTAAATTGGAGGAATAATGAGATTTATATTTCTGGATGAGTACAAAAGGGATGATAAATACTTTAAAATAAATGGGGATGATTATCGACATCTTATAGCAAATAGATATCAACCCAAAGATATGATAAAGGCAAAATATGGTGATTATATTGGAAATTTTGTAATTTGTAAAATAAGTTCCACCTATTTATCTGGTGAATTCTTTCCTGAAAAAAAGATAGAGAACCCTGAACACTATATATCATTAATCCTGGGACTTCCAAAGGATAGAGCATTATTTCCAACCCTTGAAAAATCTGCTGAAATTGGGATAAAAGATATTTTTATTACTCCAACAGTTAACTCTGATAGAAAAGATATTAATGAAACTAAATTTGAAAGAATGAAAAAAATCGTAAAGGAAAGCTGTATGCAATCTGGAAATTACTTTATACCCTGCATTAACTATTTCAACTCTCTTTCAATAATATTAGAAAAAATTAAAGATGACTACACTTTAAAACTTTTGCTAGACGAAGGTTACATTGAGAATATTAACCCTTTTGACATCTACTCCAAATACTGTATTGAAAATTTTTCAAGAGTAGTTATATTTGTTGGACCAGAAGGTGGTATCAACGAAAATGAAAAAAATAATCTGATCAAATCAGGTTTTATTTCCATCAGTCTGGGATCAAATATTTTAAGAACTGAAACTGCAGCTATTGGAACTATCTTTTTTTTAAAACAGTTACAAAATTTTATCTACAAAAGGAGTTTTTTTTAAAATGCTTAAATCTTTTAAACTTTTTGGAATCAAAATTATAACAGCAACTCATGAAGAAATTTCTTCCTATGCTTTAAAAAGGTTGGATGATGGACTTTTTACACATATTGTAAGTTTAAATTCAATTATTCTATTCAAAAGTCTTTTCTCTAAAAAATACAGGCAAATTCTTAAAAATGCAGATCTTGTTTTCATCGAAAGTTTTGGCGTTGAACTTACTTGTCGGCTACTTGGAATAAAAACAGAAAAAAGGGTAAATGGTATAGACCTTTTAAGAGAACTTCTCTATTATGCTAATATATATAACAAAACCATCTATCTTTTAGGTGGCAAATTTGATGTTCTTACAAAAGCTGAAAGAAATATAAAATTTTCCTATCCTCAAATTCGAATTGTTGGAAGGCATCATGGTTATTTTGATGCTGCAGAAGATGAAAAGATAAGTATCGCTATCCAGAAATCAGCTCCAGATTTTATTTTTGTGGCTATGGGTGCACCTAAACAGGACTTCTGGATAAATTCTCATCGTGAAACTTGCAACCTTAAAGTTGCAATGGGTGTTGGTGGAAGTTTTGACATATTCGCCGGAACAAGAAAAAGAGCACCTGAAACAGTACAGGAGCTTAACCTTGAATGGTTATATAGATCTTTATTTCCACCAAAGAGAATTTTTAATCTTATTCCATTATTTTTTTATGGCATTTTTATCATTTTTTACTCTCTCGGCTTTAAACTGGTGAATCTTATTAAAGGGAAAAAAATAGAACAACCAGAGACTATTGAACAACCCAATATTGTTAAATAGATAATCTTAAGGAGTTAGCATGATTGAACCAAAAACGCTAAAAGGGTTCAAAGACTCTCTTCCTTCTGAAGAGGTTTACAGAAAAAATTTAATCTCAAATATTGAAAAAACTTTATCTTTGTATGGCTATTATCCAATAGATACTCCTGCTCTGGAGTATAAAGAGATTCTGCTTGGAAAAGGTGGAGATGAAAATGATAAGCAGATATTTCTATTTAAAGATAAAGGAGAAAGAGATGTTGGACTTCGATACGATCTCACTGTCCCTCTTGCACGATTTGTTTCTCAACATTTCAATCAGCTAACTTTCCCTTTCAAAAGATACCATATTGCAAAAGTCTGGAGAGGTGAGAAGCCACAAAAAGGTAGATTTAGAGAATTCTATCAAGCAGATTTTGATATAATTGGAACTAACTCATTATCTTCAGATGTTGAGATAATTTTTCTTGTGTTTGATCTGATAAGAAACCTTGGAATAAGCGATTTTAGCATAAAAATTAATGATAGAAAGCTCATGCATGATATTTTTATGGCTTTAAAAATTGAGACTTTTGAAAAGCAGATCCTTTCTATACTCGATAAGTATTATAAAGTTTCTGAAAAAGAGATTTTGCATGAGCTTGAAAGCTTAATTAATAGTAAAGCTACTATAATACTTGAACTTGTCCAGAAAGCAAGATCTTATGATTTCTTTGACTATTTAAAAGAAGAATTTGGCATAAACAAAAGCAGACTTGAGGAAGTTTTTGAATTTTTTCATAAGATGCAACTTTCAAATTTTATTAAATTAGACCTTGCAATCACAAGAGGATTGGATTACTATACCGGCCTTGTATTTGAAACTTTTATAAATGATGGCTTAGAACTTGGATCTATTTGTTCTGGAGGAAGATACGATAATTTAACAGCTCTTTTTTCTGATATCACCCTTACCGGTATTGGTGGATCCATAGGACTTGATAGACTTATAACATATCTTACAGAAAAAAAACCTGTAGATGAATCTTTTTCTAATAGATGTTTGATCGCAAATTTTTCTGAAAAGGATCTCCCAACCTATTTCGATCTGGCATATGAACTAAGGAAAGAAGGCTTAACAGTGGAAATCTATCTGGAACCAGCCCGACTTAAAAAACAGTTTCAATATGCTGAACAGAAAAAATTTAGATTTTTACTTTTGATGGGGGAGGAAGAAATCTCCCGGCATGTATATAAACTTAAGGATATAAATAGCGGTGAAGAGCAAGAATATGAAAATATAGAAAAACTTTGCAGTTATTTAAAAAACCCGCAAAAATCAACCAATTTGTGAAGAATTTCGGCATAATTTTTATCTTTTTCCAGAATTTCAATACCAATGTCATAAAAATTTTCATTGATATCTTTATTAACTCTCTTTACAAGACCAGTAAAATGAAGCGTATCCCCTTCATTTATCTCTTTTGGTAGTTTTATACTTAATTTTAATTTACGACCTTCAGGAATTTCAGACTCAGACATCATCAAAATACCACCTTCTGAAATATCAAGAAGATAACCAAGTAAAATATTATTTTCATCGAATATCCTTAGATAAAATATAAGATGTCTTCGAGTGAATTTTCTTCTATCCATCATTATTCCCCTTATATAGAATGAAATTTTATAAAAAACTGGTAAACTAGCTTGGTATGTCTTGAAACTTTTTAATAATAAAATTATTTCAATAAACAGATCATATTTTTTTATAGCTTAAAACTAAAAATAGTCAAAACATCTAAAATAAAATCATTTATCCTTAATTTACAATAATTATAAAATAAAACTTTTAAATGACAAATGCAAAAAAGTAGATAAATCTGGATAATCATCACAGTACAGCATCATTATTTTGAATTATTATCTGTTGTTCTATTTTTTTCCCTGATATTGATTCGATAATATCTTTTCTTGTAACTATTCCAACTAAAATATCATCCTGTAGTATAGGTAAATGACCGATATTATACTTTTGAAAAATCTCTTCAACTTCTTTAATATTCATAGAAGGAGTTCCAGTTATAACTTTCTTTCGCATGTATGCAGAAACCGGACTGCTCATCTCTGAAGATTTTCTAGCTTTCATTATATCTCGTAATGAGATAAATCCAGTAATTTTGAGGTTATCATCAACTACAGGAGCTCCAGTCTGGTTTATTGACTCTAAGAATATAGAGGCTTCTTTTATAGACCACTTTTCTCTTATAGTATTGACTTCTTTTGACATGATATCAGCAACAGTTCTAGCTCTAACTATAACTGATTGTAAAGTCACAACAAATGAATTATAGAGCTCAAAAATTTCACTCTTTTTTACTTTCGCTGAACCAGCCAGGTCGTGCCCGCCTCCCCCAAAAGCAGAAAGTATGGCATTTATAGAGATCTCTTCTGTCTTACTTCTTCCAATGATTATAGCCTTTTCTGAATCATCAAATGAAAAAAAACAAAAAATAGCATCTGGATTCTCTATTTCAAAAACCTTCTCAACAACAGCAGATATTCCTGATTGTTGTGATGGAAGTTCCATAAAAGAAAGTACAACATTATGACCATTTATATTCTTAAAAGTAAGATGATTTAGTAAATCATGAAATATAGAAATCTGGCCTTCACTTTGAATGGATTGAACAGAACTAATGACTATCTTTAGATCTGCATTACAGGAAAGCAAGTATTGTCCAACTAAAAAATCATCTTTAGTAGTGTTAAGATGAGTAAAATTACCGGTATCAGCATATAATCCAGCAAGTGCAATAGTAGCATCTTCTCGACTTATCATTATTTTTTTTTCAATAAGTTTAAGCGCAATAATGGTAACATTTGCACCAGTATCCATGGAGATAAGTTGTGCATTTTCCAAATCGAAACTATCGTTGATATGATGATCTATTATATCGACAGGTACTGAACTTTTTGATAATACTTTTTCATACTCTAAAAGTCTATTTCTAGTTCTTGTATCAACGACAACAATTTTTTCAATATCATCGATATTTATTTCGCTTAAAGTCTTGAATTGAAAGTAATCGGAATAAAGAGAATATAACTTTTTTGCAGCTGGATGGATAAGTCCACTTTTTATGAGAACTGCATCGTTATAAAGATACTTACACAAGATCATTGATGCAAGACAGTCGTTATCTGTGTTGGAGTGACCAATAATAACAATCATAAAAAATATCCGCTTATTTTTCTTATAATTTGATTATAAATTAACAAATAAATAATTCAAATTTGAATTATTTTTGATGTTTTAAATAATAAGATCTATGATATTTTTTCCAGTACTTGTGACTTTTGATTTTAGCATCTTTTCCCAGTTTTTTCTACTTTGAACTTTAGATCGTATTATCTTTTTCTGTATTTTTATATTATAATATTTATATTAAAAAAAATGAAAAAACCAGAACTTTTAGCTCCTGCTGGGAATATCAACTCAGCCATTTATGCCTTTAAAGCAGGCGCGGACGGAATTTATTTTGGATTAACTTCTTTCTCAGCAAGAAAATTTGCTCCAAATTTTGATTTTATAGATTATCGAAGGCTTTTGAATCTCACTAAAAAAGAAAACAAGAGATGTTACCTTACACTAAATACGATAATTTTAGAAGATGAGATAGATTATTTTATTCAAACACTTCAATTCCTTTCCTATTATCCCCCTTCAGGAATAATTATTCAGGATACTGGGATCATTCCTTTGATGAGATACTTTCTTCCAGATATAAGTATTCATCTTTCAACTCAAGGTGGTACATATTCAGGTTATACTTTTGATATATTACATAAACTTGGTATAAAGAGGGTAATTATTGCAAGAGAGACGACCATTGATAACCTTTCTTTGATTAAATCTGAAGCGTTAGAAAACGAAATCGAAATCGAAGCATTCGTACATGGAGCTTTATGTTATAGTTTTTCTGGTTTTTGTCTGGCTTCAGGTATACTTTTATCAAGAAGCGGCAATCGAGGTGAATGTGCTCAGATATGCAGAAACCTCTATAAGATCGATCCAATATCAATATCTAAAAACTATCCTGACAATATTCTCAAAAATTTCGCAAATAACTGTGTATACACCTCCCTATTTTCCTGTAATGATATCTGCTACTCTGATTTTATACAAAAATTAATGGAACTTGAAATAGATGCGTTTAAAATTGAAGGAAGAATGAAAAGTTCTGAATATGTTTATAATACGGTAAGATTATATAGAGATTTAATAGACATTACTCTTGAAAACTCTCATAATAATTCATTTAAACAGATAAATTATAAAAAAGATAAAGAGAGTTTAATTACAAATCAGTTTAAAAAGAGTATTGTTTCTTTTTCCAGACAGTTTACAAGTGGATATTTATTTGATAAAAATTCAGATAAATTAACAAATCCTTTTTTTCCTGCGCACACAGGTATAGTCTGTGGAAAGATAATGATGATAAAAAAAGACGGTATTCTAATTAATTTAAATGAAAATGTTTTTATAAGAGATGGTATCCAGATAATCGCCTCTATAAACTATAAAGTGTTCAATTACCAGGGAAGTATAAAAAATATAGTAAAGAACAATCAAAAATGTAAAAGTGCAAAAAAGGGTGAACTGGTATTTTTACAAACAGATATTTCAAGCAAATTCCTTGCTGATTTCCCGGAACTCGAAGGTTTAGATTTTGATAATGAAGGGAAAAAAACCATAAACTTAAGATCAAGTACCGAACTTGAAAAGGAAATAAGCATTGAAACTAAAGAATGGTTTAATAATTTTGTCAAATTTTTTAGCTCAAAAGATAATTTAATAGATTTTCTTGCATTTAATTCTCAAAAGAAAGCCGCACTGTTGATCCAGAAAATTTCAGATAGGACTCTTGACCTTCCTTTAATAAATCCTGCAAGTTTAAATCCTATATACCACCCTATAGATATTCATATAAAGTCAAAAGATCTCGATATAGAAATTTTAAAATCAAATAATCAATCTTTTAATATAGAGATAGAACTTAAGATGGAACTATTTATGAATTTTTTTAAAGAATCCTTTGAGTTTTCTGCTCTTTTAAAAAAGGGAGACGATTCATTTTATGATATTTTTATAGAACAGTTAAGTTTAAAAAAGAACTATCAATTTAAATATAACTTTATTTTTGATGAAAATACCAGGGAACTTTTCAATAAAATTTTCGTAATACCCTCCAATAAAAAAGAATTATTTCATAAAATCCAGCAGTGGATAGATAATTGTATTGAAGCATCAAAGAGCGAAAAATTCATTGAGAAAACAAAAAAAGATATACTCTATAAGATCGAATCATCAAAAGTTATTGCAAAGAAGAATTATGATAAAGGTAAAAGAATATTTACTTTACTGGAAAAGTATCATGTTCTTTTATTTGAACAAAATATTAAAGATAAAACTGATAATAACACTGGATTATTAAAAAGAGATGAATTTTCCATAAAAAAGAAAATAGATCATCATCGAATTCCTTTTGCACATTTAAATTGCTTTGATGATATTGAAAATTTTGCCACATTTGAAGAACTTGTAATAATACCACTGCATCCAATTATTTTTGAAGAAAAAAAATATGTTGAAGCACTTGAAAAATTAATAGAGAAATACAGTGATAAAATCTTTTTATTAGGCTTAAATGCTACCTGGCACTTCCAGGTATTTCGAAAATTATCCATAAGAGAAAATATATTTGGTTTTCTAGATTTCTATATATATCAGGCAAATAGATTTTCAAATTATTTTTACTCAAATTTTGATAAGATCCTGTTTGGTTTTTACTGGATAGAATATCAAGAAAAAGTCGCTAAAAGCTTGAATTCAAAAGATTTAAATCTTCCACTTTTAAAGATAAAAGATTTCAATCCTCCTTTGTTTTTAAGTAGAGGATGTATACCAAAAAATCTTATATTTAATTGTTCATGCCCTGAAAATTGCATAAAACAGCATATAATTAAACTTTCCAATCAAAAAAGAATCTTCACATATATAGATTTTGATTGTATTTCGTACCTATTTTTAGAAGATAAAAACTAATTAAACCAGATCAACTTCGTTTAGTTTTTTCAAGATTGACTTCTAATTTATTATAAAGTTAATAACATCTACATGGCTTTAATAGTTATGTTTTTATTTTTATCTGATTAAGTACAAAGCCAATTTTTAGTAAAAAAAATAAATATCTTCTTAAACAATTATATATTTGTGAGTTTTTAAATATTTTAATTTACAAGTAATTTTAATTATATTAACTCTTTTATACTATCAAATACTCTTTTTTAGCTAATTCTAACTTTCATTATTATTCGACAAATGGATATTTAACTTAACATATCCAGCTAAGTTTTCCGAATTTTGAGCTTTTGACTTTAAACATTATACTGTTATACTTTCGACTTAAACTGCAGCATAAAAATTTTAGTCATTATTAACTTGATGGATCAGCAAATATTAAAGTCCAGGGAATTCTATCCCTTCTATCTTTTGTACCAAGTTGACCATAATAGTTATAGCCAGTAGCCCAAACAGAACCATCATCCTTTATCAACAAGCTATGAAAGCCACTGGTTGATGCTGTTTTCACTTTATCAAAAACCTGAGTGAATATATTAATACTGCTATTTTTTGCCACTCCAAGTTGACCATAAGAATTGTAACCAGTAACCCATAAAGTACCATCCTTTTTTAGTGCAAAACTGCAGTCTCCCATCGCTGAAATTGCTATAACATCTGTTAATACTTTAACAAATGCTTTTTTATCAATAAAATCAGAAGTACCAAGTTGACCATTTTTATTAAAACCAGTTGCCAGCAAAGTCCCATCTTTTTTTAGAACAAGACTATGAAAACTACCACAGGCGATGGAGCTGACATTCGAAAGAACTTCAACAAATCTATACTGAACCTGCACATTTTTGTAACCAAGCTGGCCACTATCATTGAGACCGGCTACCCATAAAGTCCCATCTTTTTTTAATACAAGTGTATGGTACTTACCGGCTGCAACAGCCTTTGTATCTGTTAAAACCTTATAAAAAAAATGTATATCAACATCATATCCAGATCCCAGCTGACCATGTTCGTTATAACCAGTTGCCCATAAAGTTCCATCTTCTTTTATTGCAAAGCTACTGTAAGTACCACATGCTATGGCTATTACATCAGATAAGGATTCAATCTTTGTAAAGCTCATCTGATCATCAACATATCCAAGGCCAAGCTGCCCATAACAATTGTTTCCAGCAACCCAAACAGAGCCATCCGCTTTCAAAGCCACAGAATGATATCCACCTGCAGCAATATCAACAACATCAGATAGTACCCTGGTAAATTGATATCTATCTTTATTATCAGAAGTTCCGAGCTCACCATGATAGTTGTAACCACAAGTCCACAAAGTTCCATCAGATTTTAAGGCTAGAGAATGATAGAGTCCACAATAAACTTTTTGCGCTTTGAAAAAAACCTTAGCTTTTTCTCTCATCAGTAAAATTCTATTAAAAATCAGAGAAACAATAACACTTAAAATTAAAATTGAGATAATTATTAAAATAAGCTTTTTATTCATTACCTTTCCTTCTAATACCTCCACAGATTATTTAAATAAAAAATAAGAAAAATTTCTTAAAATGCGAATTCAATATATCCATTAGAAGTTGTATGCCAATAAATTTGGATGAGGTTTCATAAAACTTTTGGTCTCTGAAATATTTAATATAGACATTCACCAATCTAGACTAATGGTAAGTTTGTTACTTTATTTCATTTGAGATGTCCACTACAAGTTGTTCACAAGAACCAAAATATCAATGCTCTTCTTTTGAATTAATCTTAATTACTAGTTAAAAACTTTCTCACCCACCCCAGACTATATCATAAAGTTCAGGATATCTTTGCTTTACTTCAAATCGAGGATTTAGAAGCCTATGAATGGCATGTGGATAGATCAAATCTTTATTCACAGTAGCTATATAGTAATGTGGTTCTTTAAAATTAGGTTTTGTAGTCCATGTGTATTTAGAATTTTTATCAAAGTAAACAGAAGCAATACGAATGTTTTTATGATTTAGATTTCTTCTTAACCCCTCTTTTAACTTATCAACAACTGGATTTACATAAATACCTGCCCTGAAAGTTGTATCTATTATCAATATTTTTGAGTTATCCTCAATTGTCTCCAGAAGGTAGGGAAGACCTATTATATTGCTCTTATATGAAAGATGTGATGAGGAGGTGTTAATAGCAACATGATCAGGATTTTTCTTGGGATTTCCATGTCTTTTATTGAGATATTTATATGTTTCATGTATATAGATACCCGAAATAACACCACCAGGCCACAGAGCTATAAGCATGTCTGGTTCAAAGTCAGAGTAAAAAAGATTTATCCCGAGCTTTATCGAATCCATCTGGATCTTTTCAGGAGTGAGCCAAACATATGGGGCTTCCGTATTAATTTCTTCAACCGGGAAATTACATTGATTGATAAGTTTATATATTTCTGGTTTTTCTTTTTTTAGTATCTCTTCATCTGGATCAAGAAAAAGATCTGAAATCTCATGAGGGTAATTTACCCAACAATCCCGGGGATAATCATTTAAATATATAAGATTTGTCGTAAACAAGTTTTTTTCCGGTTTTCTATCCAGCGTAGCAACTGTAACAGTAGATGGCATGTTTTTTTTTGTTCTATTTGATAATAATGAAATAAGGGCTGAAATAGTTTCACCTGTGTCATAAATATCATCAATTATCAGGAGACTATCTTCAGGAACTACAACTTTTATAACATGTTCCAATCCTTTTACTATTATTTCCTTCTGTGTGAAATCATCCTGATAAGTAGAAGTTGTTATTGCAGTATGATTGATAAATATTCCCTGCATTCTAAAGTATTCATTTATACCCAATCCTACCACTGATCCACCTCGCCATAAAGATATAGCGTGATTTGGTCTTATGTTATTCTCATATATTTTTTTGCCAAGCTGAAAAGATTCTAACATAACCTGCTGGGCTGATTTAAATGCAAAATTCATATCTTATCCTTTATAACTATTTGCAAATTGGCTAATCTAAAAGATTGATACTTTCATCTTTTTATATATTCATTATATTCTAAACTAAGATATACTTCCCCAACTGCTGATTTTAAACTGTTGTATAAAATTACTTTTCCAGAACTTTAGACCATTGCTCTCATACTAACCAGTAAAAAACCGCCTGCAATATTATTTTCAAGATCTATTCATTTCTTTTTATATTAAATAAATACTAAATTATCGCATGAACGAGGATGTAATTATAGGGCTAAAAATGCATTTCTTGTAAAAATAAAGAGCATCGATTTACTGGAAGAACCAAAAAATTAATCTTTAGTAAACATATTAATTAATTAAGAATAGGTTCATCCGGTCAATATGTGCTTTTTAATATTAAAGGAATAAACATATAGCATATGTATATACCTGTTCGTTCATTTGGTAAGTATATGCTTATTTTAAAAAAAAGAAATGTATAAATCCTTATAACAATAATAAGCAAAGATAATTATATTTTTTTATTTTTTGCTTTTCTTTTTATGACTTAACCTGAAAAAAAAGCGAATATCAAAAATAAACTTTTCGCAATTTTTCTTTGTATGGAAAGGTCTTGAAAAATAACGAAGAGCGAGAAGGTAATTTACCGGATGAACCTAAAAATATTGTCAACTAAAAATAAGGCGAAATATTTGTTTAAAAAATAATGAAAATAATTTAAGGTCTTAGTCTATTTATTAAAGTAGTTTGACAATAAGTATTGACTAATTTTGCAATTATAGTTATTAAATATATTGATATTACAAAATAGTCAAGAGGACGAAAAAATGGCAAATACCTATCTTTTTACTTCAGAATCAGTTGGTGAAGGACACCCGGATAAACTTTGCGATCAAATATCCGATGCTATCCTTGATGAGGCTTTAAAACTTCAACAAGATGCCAGAGTCGCTATAGAAACATTTGCATCAAATGGTGTTATTATTGTTGGTGGTGAGATGACTTTAAAAAAAGGTTATATAGATATACAGGAAGTTGCCAGAGGTATAGTCAAAAAAGTAGGTTATGATAACCCGGATTATGGTCTGGACTATAAATCTTGCGGTATTATGTCAAATATTAATCATCAATCTCCTGATATAGCTCTTGGCGTTGATGAGAAAGCTAACCATGAGATGGGTGCTGGCGATCAGGGTATGATGTTTGGTTATGCCTGTAAGGAAACTCCTGAGCTTATGCCTGCTCCTATAATGTTTTCTCATAAGATAATGATGAAAGCTTCGGAAGTTAGACACAATGGAGATATGTCTTTTTTAAGGCCGGATGGAAAATGTCAGGTTACTGTTGAGTATAAAGATGGTAAACCATTCAGGATACACACAGTTGTTTTATCTCATCAGCATGATCCTGATGTTTCTTATGATGATTTGAAGGAAGAACTTATTGAAAAGGTTATCAAAGTTGCTTTACCAGAAAAATTGCTTGATAATAAGACAATATATCTTGTCAATCCAACAGGCAGGTTTGTAGCTGGTGGACCCATGGCAGACACTGGCTTAACAGGTAGAAAAATAGTTGTAGATACTTACGGTGGGGCAGGAAAAGTAGGCGGTGGTTCCTTCTCTGGTAAAGATCCTTCTAAAGTTGATAGATCAGCCGCTTATGTCGCAAGATATATTTGTAAAAACCTTGTGGCTGCAGGTATCGCTGAAAAATGTGAGCTTGAGCTGGCCTATGCTATAGGAGTTGCCATGCCAGTTTCTATCAACCTCAATTTTTTTGGCACTGGTAAATATCCTGAGGAAAGTGTTGTCGAAATCATTAAAAAAGTCTTCCCTCTAAAACCAAAAGATATAATTACTGTGCTTGATTTGCAAAAGCCAATCTATCTTTCAACTTCAATCTATGGACATTTTGGCAGAGATAATTTTTCCTGGGAAAAAACCGATAAAGTAGAGGAGATACTAAAAGAATTGAAAAAATAGGCATAAAATATGGCAGCAAAAATCCCTTCTCCAGAGCAAACTAAAAATGTTGGTCTGGTCACAAAAGAGCAGAAAAAATTTGACAAAATAAAAGCTAAAGAAGAAAAAAAAAGACTTAGACCAAAAAAATTTTACAAAAATGATAAAAGTGCATTCGATAAAAGATATAAGAGAATCAAAAGAGCATTAGAAGAAAGAAATCTCAATAGAACTTTCTGGAAAAAAGTTAATGAAATAGTTAAAGATAGACTTGATGCAGAGTCCGAAGATGATTTTGCAGATTTTGAAATACTAATACTCAACAGAGCTTATAAGATAGCCAAACGTTATGATTATTTTTCATACTTTATCAATATAATAGTTGGATGCGGGATTTTAGCGGTCATTTATCTTATATTTAAAGATATAGAACCTGTTAGTTCACTTTTTTTTAATTATACTGCAAATAAAATTGATATACTTTTTCTATTTTTTCTGGCCAATGGGATTATTTTCAACCTGAATCAGATAAAGGCATCCTCCTATGAGACTTTTTCACTGGATTTCTCCTTAGTTGTACCGTTGACATTTTTTTACGGTCCTGTTGTAGCTTCTTTATCTTTTGCTTTAATATACTTTATCAAAACAATAAAAGATGCTCGAAATGCTTATATTAAAAGAGGCAAAAAATACAGATTTGAAAATTTCTTCCAGACCTTATCGATATTTTTTTCCAATACAGGATCAAAGATTGCTTCTATTTTAGTAGTTGCCTGGATTGCTTCAAAATACAATTTACCAGAACTTTCGATGCAGCCTGTGCTTATTTTATACCTTTTTATATTGTTTATTTTAGGTCCAATAGCACATGATCTAATTGCAATTATAGGTATTAGTGCCAGAGGAATATACATAGGGAAGGTAATAAACCCGGCTTTCTTTGCCGCTCTTATGATTGATGGAATAATTCTACTCAATGGTTATCTTTACTTTTTAATATCAAAATCATTTGGCTACTATGGTTTTGGATTTTATTCAATAATCCTATATGGAGTTTTAATAGCATTTATTCGACTTTCACGTATTACAAATATGCTGCAAGAGCAGACAAATAAACTTGATGAAGAAAAGAAATCTCTTAGCGCTTTTTACAGCGAGATGCATAAGACAGCTGAAATTGTGCAGAGCAAGAGTAAAGATAGTGTCGATATAACCAAAGTCATAAGCATTCAGGCTGAAAATATATCCGATATTTTTTCAAACGTTAAAGATAAACTTCAAGAGCTGGTCGATAACCTTTCAGACACAAGTAAAAATATTGAAGGCATTGGTGAGAAAATCATACAGGCTTCTGAAAGACTTGATAAAACTAAAGGAATACTGACAGAATCTGACAAAATGTTAAAAGATTTTACAGAATCAACAGATGTTGTTGAAGAATCTTTAACTTTAATAAATGAAATTTCTGAGCAAACTAACCTGCTTGCACTTAATGCATCTATCGAAGCTGCACGAGCCAAAGAAAGTGGAAAAGGTTTCGCTGTAGTTGCTCAAGAAATACGAAAGCTTGCTGAAAAAACTTCTGAATCAACACAAAAGATTTATTCATTTATCCTCACAAACTATCAAATAGCTGAAAAGTTTAAAAAAGTATTTAAAGATCTATCTTTATTATTTGTAAACTATCAAAACCAGATTCTGAATATAAAAGATGAAATAAACAAACTCTTATCTAAGTATGGTAAAGTCGATTCACAGATTAGCAGCATTGATGTTTTTATTGATGATTCGATACAATCGCTTTCCTTGTTTAACAATGTAGTATTTGAAATTGAATTAATATCAAAAGAACTTCAAAAGATAAATGAAGAGATTCAGGCAAAACTTGGCGAAAATAAATTAAATGAGTAAAATTTAGATGAGTAAAAATTATTTTTTAAATTCTGGAACTTTCTACAATCTCTATCATTTTATTTAAAGCCTTAGATGCATTTATCTTTAAATTATTCTCAACTTTCACCTGATATTTTTCAGCTTTATTATCAGATATAGCCTGCAAAGTGTCAAGCAATTTGTCTAAATTTATTTTAGCCATATTAAAACAACGAGCATCTTTAAGAGGAATTACTTTTTTATCAGGATTTTCCAAAGCTAACCTTTGTACAAATGTTCCTTCAGTCCCAACTCCCCATACTGAACCTTTTTTTGATTTTTTTATCATATCATAAATATATTCTGTAGAACCATAGTAATCTGAATTATTCACAACTTCTTCCTTACTTTCTGGATGAACTATTACCTTAATTTCAGGGTAATTTTTTCTTAAAACCAAAATATCATTTAGTGTAAATTGCTGATGAATAGGACAAAAACCATCCCATAAAAATATATTAATTTCTTTAACATAATCATTGTCAAAATCCTCAATTTCCCCATTTTCGATAATTTTTCTAGCATTAACATCTTTTATAGCATTTGCTGTATTAGCACCAAGGAAGTAATCTGGTAAAAATAATATTTTTTTATTCTTTTTTAGATAATATTGCAAAATTATCTTTGCATTGGATGAGGTACATGTGCTTCCTCCTTCTCTGCCAACAAAATTTTTCAAATCTATATATGAGTTAACATACACAACAGGAACCAGATCAATATTATATCTGGATCGCAACATTTCATATACTTTCTCGACAACTTTAATATCAGCCATTTCAGCCATCGGACAAAGAGCATCTGAGTCAGGAATAAAAATTTTCTGATCTTCTCTGGCTAGTATTGCTGCACTTTCAGCCATAAAATTTACACCACAAAGAATAATATTTCTTGCACTACTCTTTGAAATAAGATGTGCAAGTTTATATGAATCACCCACAAGGTCAGCACATTTTACTATTTCAGGGTTTTGATAATGATGTGCTGCTATCAATGTATCTCCTTTTAGCCTATCTTTAACAGTATTAATCTTCAATAATTTTTCGTTTTCTATCATATATGCCTCCGTTTATCTCTCTTTTGCATACTTCATGGTAAAATCAAAATTCTTGACTGAGTGGGTAAGGGCGCCTATTGAGATATAGGTCGGTTTTAAACTTGCAAGAGATTCTATCGATTCCAATGTAACATTACCAGAAACTTCAACTTCAGTTTTATTTGATATTACTTCCAGAGCTTTTTTTATATTTTCAATACTCATATTATCGAGCATAATTCTATCTACATTGCACTCCAAAGCTTCCTTCACTTCTTCAATACTTGCAGTTTCAACTTCTACAAGATATTTACTCCCATATTTTTTTCTTACCTTTTCAACGGCATTTTTAATACTGCCTGCGGCATCAATGTGTCTATCTTTAATCATAATCATATCGTAAAGTCCAAATCTATGATTTTCACCTTTTCCGCAACTCACAGCATATTTTGCCAGGATCCGATATCCAGGAATTATTTTTCTCGTATCCAGAATGATAGTTTGAAATTTTGCTGCAGAAACAAACTGGTATGTCATGGTTGAAATTCCACTTAAATAGCCCAGAAAATTTAAAGCTGTTCTTTCTGCAGCAAGTATATTTTTAATCTTTCCTTCGATAGTTGCAACTATGTCTGTTTTTTGTAAACTTTCACCATCTTTAAAATTTGGTAAAAAATTTATGGATCTATCAACTCTTTTAAAAACAAGTTTTGCAACTTCTATGCCACAAAGAACACCATTTTGTTTTGCCATTATGTTATATTTCCCGGTTTCATTTGAGAAAATAGCATTGGAAGTTATATCCTTTTCTCCATCAAGATCCTCATTAAGCCCAATATCAATAAGTCTTTTTATTTGCATTAGATTTTTTTGAATAATTTTTTCCATTTTAACTCCATATCATAATAATAAAAGCTTACTAAAAATATTTCATCATGGCAATGCAGGGTCATAAAATATCTCTAATGGACTGAAAAGCAAAAAATAAATTACATTTTTACAGATTTAAAACCGAAATTAATTGAAATAGAATGAAAATACCTTATAATTTGCGCTATAATTTTGTATAATGAAAATGTTTTTATTAAATAATGCAACAATAATCTGACTTTTATTTATTTTTTCAAATCTATGTTAAAAGTAATAATTAATGATCTAATAACAATTTTGAGGCAAAGATGGAATCTTCAGAGTATCAAGCTGATTTTAACCAGAATACAGAAAAATTGAACCAGAAACTGGAAGATTATAAATCTCTACTGGAAATTGGTTTAATTATTTCATCTGAAAATGACATAAATTCTATAGCAAAAGAAATATGTTATGGACTTGTTACAAAATATCAAACAGAATATGTTTTAATCTTGCTTTTTCAAGATGAGATCCAGAAGGAGATGAAATATTTCATTTTTGAAAACTTTCAGGAGATAAAAAAAAACCTTTCTTTTACTGAAATTACACCTATCAAATCCTTCTTTCATTCTCATCCTAATCAGGTTGATTTTTCAACATTTTCATTTTTAATGCCAACAGAAATCATAAATCAACTTATACAATTTAAACCAGAAATACTTTTCCCTTTAAAAACTACAGATAACATCTTTGGTTTTATGATGCTATCTTCAAACCAGGGGAAACAATATTCTCAGGATGATATTGAGTTTATATCTTCTATAGCATCGTTTGCATCTGTTGCAATACAAAATAAGAAAAATTACTTAAAGGCAATAACAGATCTAAAAACTGGTTTATATATATATACCTATTTTATGCAGAGGATGAATGAAGAGATAGAAGTTTTCAAAAGATACAACGATGTGTTTTCAGTAATAATGATGGATATTGATTCCTTCAAAGATGTGAATGATAACTTTGGTCATATGATAGGAGACCTTGTGCTTCTAGAACTTGCGAAAATCATTAAAAATTGCATACGTTTAAACATCGATATACCAGCTAGATTTGGAGGAGATGAGTTTGCTGTTCTTTTCCCAAGAACAAGTAACTATATTGCCTTTCAGATAGCTGAGCGGATTAGAAGTAAAGTTGCTCAATCAACATTTTTCTTCGATGGTAAAGAATTAAAATTCACTGTTTCCATAGGAGTTTCGACGATATATTCCGAAATAAATACTCCGGAAGAATTCATTAATGCATGTGATAAGGCTCTTTATTACTCAAAAAATAGTGGTAAGAATAGAGTTACTTCATTCTACAAGAATAAATTTGGTAAATATCCAATCTCGAAATAACTTCTACAGCCTGAAGTCCGGAAAAAACTTGCCTTTAATACAGTCAAAAGTCACAAATCAAGAAAATGTTTATTAACACAATAAGTACAGATATTCCCTGAGAATCTATTCTAAACTCATAAGAAATTCCTGAAAAGTTAAAAAAAACTTAAATTATCTAATGATCCAGAGAAATCTCTTCAGCTTTTCCGTATTTCCCCTGAAGTATAAGATCTTTTAAAACTATGGTTGCGTAGCATCCCCTATCAAGTGTAAACTCAATTTTTGTCTTTTTTTTTCCTTTAAAAAAATCATCATCCTCAAAATCATAAAGGTAAAAGTTTTCAGGCTTTATAAAGGCTTTTCTAAGTTTTGCAACTATAGAAATCCCAACTTCTTTACCACAAATACTATTTATATCTATATTTTCCTCCTTTTCTATCTTTTTTATCTCTTCAATTAACCAATTTACAAATGAAAAACCATTATCGCAACTTTTACTTTCCATATTATTAAACGTTAAATCTCTTTTATTATCAATATTATTTTCTCCATTGACGCTATAATTTTTCTCTTTAACCTGAGCAATTTTTTCCCAATTTTTTCCTAATACTGGAAGATAAAGTGTCAAAATATCATGCTCTTCAGCCTCTTTAATAAATTCAGGAAAAACATAATTTCCAGATTCTCCTTTTATAGAGTATAGACGTCTATCAATACTCAGGTTTTTAAGAATATACCTTTGTAAAATGATATTGAATAGATGAGACTGATACGCATGAAAAATAAGGATTAGAAACCTTCTATCTATTTTCTCCAATGCTTTTTTAAAAGTATCATTTGAGCAGTTATCTATTGAATAAAGGTATGCTAAGGCAGTTTTAAGCTCAGATGGGATAGATTTTATATGTTTCCTGAATTCAATATCCATACATTTTTGATTTTTTTCAGCGATATTAAAATTATATTTTCTCAAAATACTATCATCGAAGAAATTTTTATTAAAATAACCTTTACACTTAAAAAAAGAAATGAAAAACATTTTTGCTTCTTTAACACTTTTTTTATCATATTTTGATGGCCATAAAAGCTGCATAAAAGCAGTTTCATAATCATGCTTTAATATGTACTTTACAGAAAAATCAAGCTTATTTCTTACGCTTCCAAATCTCTGATCATCAAAATAATTTGGAATAAGGCTATCTTTAATGAGTTCAAACCTTCGATTGATAATTTCACACTCTTTTTCACTTATGCTTCTTATGACAATTGTAAACTTATTTTTTAGAATATCGCTTGAAGTTAATTTTTTATCAATTCTTCCAAGATATTCTATAGTGACATCTGGTAATTGAATCTTTTCTTCATCTATCTTTCCAGAATCTCTTCTAGATAATTTTGATTCAATAGATATGTACTGAGTTGTTAAGCCATGCCTGTCCTTTATACCGGCAATATTAACAGCAGAAGAATTTATTTTTAATCTACTCGAAATTGCATCAATAAGATCAAAAGTGCTCCAACCAGATTTGGTGACTTTAAATACACTATATTTTCCATTGGTACTAAAATGCAGGTCTGCTATCTCAGTAACCTTGAAATCATCTGCAAAAGTTTTAATCTTCATAATTTTACGCTCTTCGCTGTTTATAACAGTCAAAAGTCTAAAGTACAAAGCTAAAAGTCCGGGAAAAAGAATTTAATTTTTTTTCCTTATTTACTCATATTTAGCTGCTAAGAGCTTGATTTTACTTTAACTGATAATCTTTTTCAATAATATCTTGTATATAAGCCGCAGTGCCCTTTTCATCATCAAAATTTATATTTGAATGAGGTATTGGATCATGAAATATAACATCAACAGATGGAATCCAATGAATAAAAAAGCTCCACTTTGGTTTTACATGATAAGTTCCATTTAAAGTAACAGGTAAAAGGTCGAAGTTTGTGTATTTCAATATCGTTAAAAATCCTCTTTTAAAGTTGTGTATTTTGCCATCCATTGTCCTTGTGCCTTCAGGAAAGATACATATTGACCTTGTCTTTGTTTTCCCAACTCTATAAGAGATTTTCTCAATAGCACTTTTAGATTCTTTAAAATTATTTGGATCCACTGGAATAGTTTCCATAAGCTTCAAAAATGAACCAAAAATTAGAACATTAAAAAATCTTTTATTTGCCACCCATACAAGATCTGGGATAAAATGCATTATAGCAGGTATATCATAGTAACTTGCATGATTTGCAACTATAAGATATTGCTTATTCTTATCAACTTTTTCAAGTCCATGAGCCTTTAATTTTATTCCTATAATACTAAAAAATAGCTGGCACCAGATTCGTATAAGAAATGTTAATATACCATTTAGTTTCAAGACTTTTGCAAGATAACCAGCAAAAAAGATTATTGCAGCCAATGGTAAGGCTACAAGATATGTTATAAAGGAACAAATAAATGTTGATATGAATTCAATAATTTTTTTTATTTTTTTTCTCATATTCCAATAAATTTTCCAACAAAATAAATTTTCTTGCAATTAAATAAAAAGTCAAAACTCATTTTAATCTCAACAAAAGAGATCCCGATTAAAAAAATTGCTCTGTATTCACACAGTTTTAACCAGCTAATTAAAAATAAAAATTTAGAAATGTAAATAGAATTGCAAAAATGATATTCTAAATTATTATTTTAATGGAATATGACTTTTATGAAAAATATCAAAATCTAAATTCAGGATATCTATGGAAAAAGGAAAAAATAAGTCAATGAAATTTAAAGGTATAGGGATTTCTGGAACTATAACCATTGGCAAAGTCTTTCTCTATATTCAAGAACCATACACTATTCCAAGATATCTTACATCAGATCCAGAGAAAGAACTTGAAAAATTTAACAATGCACTTAGAAAAGCTATTCAAGAATATTCATCTGTAAAGAAGCATCTTGAATCAGACATCTCAGAAGATGAATTGCTTTTATTTACTTCATTCGATCTTTTTTTGAAAGACGAACAATTTAAATCAATGGTTGAAAATGAGATTAGAAAGGGAAATAAAAATGCTGAATGGGCTTTGTATGTGGTTATAGAAGAGCTGGTCTCGCGATTTAAGAATATTTCAAACATTAATCTCGCCCAGAGGTCAGAGGATATTTCTGCCATAGGTGAGAAAATTATGATGAACCTTATATCCAAAACATATTTACCAGAATTAAACAATATTCCGGAGAATGCAATAATAGTTGCAAGAACAATATCTCCAACAGATCCTATACTTATCCAGCATAAAAAAATAGCCGGGCTTGTTACCGAGCTTGGTGGTTTTGCTTCTCATACGGCGATAATGACAAGAGGCTTATCGATACCTGCTGTTCTTGGAGTTGAGTTCATAACATCAGAAGCTCAAAATGATGACTCGATTATAATTAATCCTTTAAAGGGAGAGGTAATACTCCGCCCAGATGAAAAAGAGATTAAAGATGCTATGGAACTTAAGGTAAAACAAGAAAAACTACTTCTATCCTTTAACGAATTCTCTAAAAATGAAACATCTACAAAAGATGGTTTTAGCATAGATATATTAGGTAATATAGAACTTGTCGATGAGCTACCCTCCCTTTTAAATACTTCAGCTAAAGGAATAGGACTTTATAGATCAGAGTTTCTTGTCCTGCAGTCGAACTCCTTTCCTCCTGAAGATGTTCAATATAAGCATTATCTTAAGATCTTTTCCACCTATGGAAATGACAGGGAAATAACCATAAGAACTCTCGATCTAGGCGGTGATAAGATAATACCTGGCTATGTTTCAGCAAATGAGAAAAACCCTTTTCTTGGCTGGAGAGCTATAAGATTTTGTCTTTCACGACCTTCTCTTTTTTTAGAACAACTCAAAGCAATTCTTAGAGCTGGATCCAATGCAAAAAATCTTAAAATTATGGTTCCTATGATTTCCAACTTTGAAGAAATAATAGAAACGAGAAAATTGCTTAAACTAGCCGAGGAAAGCCTAAAAGAAGCAAATCTTCCGTACTGTTCAAATTACAAATTTGGTATAATGTTCGAAATCCCTTCAGTTATGTATATACTTGATGATATTGCCTCAAAAATAGACTTTATTTCGATAGGAACAAATGATCTCATACAATACTTACTTGCCTGTGATAGAGGAAATGAAAAAGTAGCATATCTTTTTAAATATATGAATCCGTCTGTCTTAAGATTTCTTTCAGAGCTTATCTCAAAGGCAAATAGCCTAAAACTTGAAGTTTCTATGTGTGGAGAAATGGCTTCGGATGTTCTATCGATCCCTTTACTTTTAGGTATGGGACTTAAAAGATTCTCTATCCCTCCTTCACTTTACAATATGATAAACAAACTAATATCCATGCTTTCAATGACCGATTGCCAGAATCTCTTAAAAGAGGTGATTTCATTATCAGAAGCTAGTGAAATCGAGAATATCGTTGTTCCATGGTTAAAAAAAAGAGCACCGGAAGTTTTAGAGTATTGCCACCTGATCAAATAATTTTTATGATTTCTTCAAAGCTGTTATTCTCGCTTATGACCTTTTTCTATGCTTTTAATTTATAAAAAATGGAAGAATCTCTTTAGATTTAGCATTAAATTTTCAGGTCACTTAGATAATTCAGGATATAAAAAATGAAAAAAAATATAGAAGATAAAAAATTTGACAGAACACTTTTAGATAAATATTTTACCGTTGTGCTTGCCGGAAGACCAAATGTAGGTAAATCTACTTTATTCAATGCTCTGTGTTCAAAGAGAATTGCGATAGAATTTTCAAAACCTGGAACCACAAGAGATCCAGTTGAGAAAACTGTCAGGATTGATGAAACTGACATTCTGCTCGTTGATACAGGTGGGTTTGAGTTTCAAAGCCATGATCCACTTTATATTGATGTTGGTCTAAAGGCTAAATTCTATATACAGAACGCCGACCTTGTTCTTTTCATGGTTGAGAAAGATAAGATTATCGATGAAGATCTTGCTTTTTTAAGATATATAAAAAGGTATTCAAGAGATTATATTCTTGTCATAAACAAGTGCGAAGGAAAATACCCTGAACTTTTCAGTAAAGATATATATCAACTTGGAGTTCCTGTGATGTTTCCCATCTCTGCAGTTCATAGAGAAAACATAGGCGAACTGGAAGATTTTATTTTAAATAAAGCAAATAGTTCTCTTAAAAGCAAAAAGATTGAGATCCCCGATTCTATAAAACTTACCATTGTTGGAAGACCAAATACCGGCAAATCAACTCTTTTAAACAGCCTTTTAAAATATGAAAAGGCAATAGTTTCGGATATCCCGGGGACAACCAGGGATTCAATCGAAGCCACGCTTGAACTCGATGATGGAACAGTATTTACCATAATTGATACTGCAGGAATAAGAAAAAAAAGTAAGGTAAATGAAGATCTCGAGTACTTTTCGATCAAAAGGAGTTTTGCTGCAATAGATGAGTCTGATATAGTGATACATCTTATAGAACCAGAAAGTCTTGTCACAGCTCAAGATAAAAAGATATCTGATAGAATAATTCAAAATGGGAAAGGATATATTCTTGCAGTAAATAAGATTGATATGATATGTAAAAACTTACAAGATTCAAAACCTGAAAAATCAAGATCCATATCACAATATTCACACAACGAGTTTAAAAAATTGGAAAATATTATAGATCAGCAGTTTCCCCACATAAATTATGTGAAAAAAATATTTATATCTGCTAAAGAGGATATAAACCTTGATAGTCTTATTTTGTATGCAAAAGATCTGTATTATCGAATAAAAAGTGAAAATAAAACATCTCAGCTGAATAAGATACTTCAAAGCATAGAAGACAAAAAGCCAATCCTTATAGGAAACTCATTTTTAAATATGCTTTATATGATAGAAGCACATAAGGTACCTCGAATATTCAAGATTTTCACAAATAAGGATCCATCACAGATACCATCCTACTATCAACAGTATATAATAAATGAACTAAGGGAGCAATTAAACCTTGAGTCTATACCTGTTCGAATAAAATTTGAAAAAAGAAAAAAAGAGAAATAATTTTAAAGGAAACAATTATGACATATTTTCTTTTGATTGTTTATGCATTAATTAGCATCTGTGTTGGAGCAATACCAACCGGTTTTTTGCTTGCCAGGGCTAAAGGGATAGATATAAGACAAAAAGGTTCCGGAAATATCGGAGCTACAAATGTAACGCGAAGTCTTGGATTACCCTTAGGGATACTAACGCTTGTAATTGATGTTTTAAAAGCTTTTTTAACATTATATCTGTTCAAATTCATCTATTTTAAGTATACCAGCAATTTTCAGCTACAAGGTTTAAATTATAATATCCTCATAATCTTCTATAGTATCTTAATATTATCTGGTAACATATTTAATCCCTTCCTTGGATTTAAAGGAGGTAAAGGGGTTGCGACATCAAGCGGGATTTTACTTTTTCTCGATCCAGTATCGCTGCTTTTTTCATTTATAATTTTCTTTATTGTAGTTCTTCTCTTTAGATATATCTCACTTGGTTCAATCCTTGCCGCAGTTTCCTGTGCTATTTTTTCTATCATTTTAAAAAGAGATATCATTTTAACTATTGGTATTGCAATAATAGCTATACTTGTAATAATAAGGCATAGACAAAATATCTTAAGACTTATAAATAAAACAGAATCAAAGTTTAGTTTGAAAAAAGAGAAATAAAAGTTAAAGATCTTTTAAGAGGTTTCTTATGGATAACGATAAGATTTATTATACAATTTCTGAGGTTAGCAAAATCTGCAATGTCAAAACACATATTTTGAGAAGCTGGGAAGAATGCATAGTTGCGTTAAAGCCAAAGAAAAACAAATTTGGACACAGAATTTACACTCAGTCGGATATTAAAAAAGTTGAGATAATAAAAAAGCTTGCTTATGTTGATAAACTTTCATTAAAGGGGATCAATGATTACTTTCTATCACAAAACCACGATAGAAAAAAAACACGGGCTGTAGAAATGGAAACATTATGGTATGAAATTTACGAAAGGTCATTAAGACTAAAAAAAATTGTTGACAAATTGGAAGGCTCTGATATGTTGCTTAGTGACAAGCCTTAGTTGTTCACTGATAAGCCTGGTTTGTATTTTTTTATGAGCCGAGATAGCTCAGTCGGTAGAGCAAAGGACTGAAAATTCTTGTGTCGGCGGTTCGATTCCACCTCTCGGCATTGGCAGGGTTTTACCCTGCTTTTTTTTTATCTATTTTTTAAATTCCTGTTTTTTGTGCTTATCTGCACATATTTTAAAGTTTAATCAATTCCTTTTGATAATTCTTATGTATATATTCAATAAATGGAGAAAATAAGATGGATCTTTTATCTTCTGCTTTTAAGATCCTGGAAGCTATTCAACAATCATCAAATCCCAGAAAATTTGTTAATGAATTTGTAAGCTACGATAACAAAAAGAAAGAGCTTAAAATCTTTGATACAAGACATAATATCACAGGAAATCTATACATTTTATCTGTTGGAAAAGCTGCTGTTTCAATGACAGAGGCTTTACTAGAAATGCTGAAAGATAATTTTGATCATGGGATAATTGTGATTCCTCATGAATACACTTTTTCAAACCCTAAATTTGAGGTCTATAACAGTGGTCATCCTCTACCTGATGAAAATGGTATCATAGCTTCAAAAAAAATACTATCATTTGTTGAAAATACTGATATAAACGATACAATCATATGTCTTATTTCTGGTGGAGGTTCTGCTCTTTTACCATATCCTGAAGATGGTTTAACACTTCAGGATAAAATCAAAACAACCGAGCTTTTACTAAAATGTGGTGCTAAAATTGAGGAAATAAATACTGTAAGAAAACATCTCAGTAAGATAAAAGGTGGAAAACTTGCAGAGAAAGCGAATGGAACTTTACTTACTCTTGTTTTATCTGATGTGCCGGCAGGATCAACTACCTGTATAGCTTCTGGTCCAACAGTTGCTGATCCTACAACCTTTAAAGATGCTTTTGAAATTTTATCAAAATACAACCTTTTAGAATTTATCCCAAAAAATGTTCTTAATCATATTAAAAAAGGTGAAAATGGACTTATCGAAGAAAGTCCTAAACAGGTAGACACTCGTCACAAGACATATATAATTGGTAGTAATGTTTATCTACTAGAAGCAATACTGAGACAGACTAAAAAGGAAGGCTTTAATTCAATGCTTTTAACTTCAACTATGGAAGGTGAAGCAAGAGAAATTGCACATCTTCTTGCATCTATTTCAAAGGAAATTAAGCATTTTGAAAGGCCTATTCAAAAACCTGCAGCTATAATATGTGGAGGAGAAACAACTGTTACTGTTAATGGTAAAGGAAAAGGTGGGAGAAATCAGGAAGCTGCTCTGTCTTTTTTAATAGATGTTAAAGGTATAGAAGAGCTTTTGATCTTAACTTATGCAACTGATGGCAGGGATGGGCAGACTGATGCAGCAGGTGCTATTGCTACAGGACAAACCTACTTTAAAGCGATAAAAAATGGGTTAAATCCAGTTGAATTTCTGCAAAATAATGATTCTTACACTTTTTTTGATAGAATGAATTTGCTTATAAAAACCGGTCCAACTCATACGAATCTTAATGATATCTTTTTAATACTTATAAATTAGGTTATTTCCCCTATTTATGGCTCACAGCAAAAAGTTTTTACTTTTCTTTTTTTTGTTCTATAATTTTATTTGAGCATAAAAACAGGATAGATGATGAACAAGATTGTACAACCCAATATTTCTCTTGATGTACTAAAAAAAGCTATAGATATATATATAAAAATAGCCTATAAAAATTCAGATATCCCTTTAAATGTTAAAGAAAAGATAGAAAAGATTAGAAAAAGCGCTACTATAGATGAGGCTTTAAGTATTTTCAATTTTGAGATGATAAATCAAATCGAATCTTATAAACTGCAACTTGGAAGTTCTCAATATCCTTTTTTGAAACTTGTTCTCGAAAAAGCCTCTTTTGACAGTTCGTCTGAAAATAATTTCGGATTTTATATTGACAGACATTCCGAATACATTGCTGTTGATTCTTCTTCTCCAACTTTTCAAAAAGAGCTTGAATTAAAGGAAAATACATATCAATTGAAAAAAGAAATAGAAAATGATTTTGAAAAGAATGGTATATTAACATATCGAAAAATGGTTCGAAATTATGTTGATAGTTTTAAAACAAATCTTACCGAAAGCTCTATTTCAAAAAAAGGAAAGTTTATCTTACTTGTTGAAGATGATATAGATATTAACGAAATGCATAAACTTGAACTTATGTTTCTTGGCTATGATGTTGAAACTGTATTTAATGGATATGATGCATTAAAAATGGTTGAAAATAAATATTTTGATCTTATGTTTCTTGATCTCATGATGTCTGGCATTTCCGGGCAGGAAGTCATAAAACGAGCTGGAAAAGAAATAGATATAGTTGTTCTCTCAGCTCTTTCTGATAAATTTACTAAAGATACCTGCCTATCACTGGGTGCTAAAGCATTTTTATCAAAACCTGTATTTAAAGAGGACTTGAGAAAATTTTTAGATGATTTCTTTAAAAACAAAAATACAAAAGGTTAATATATGTGTGGCATTGTTGGTTATATCGGGAAAAATGATGCAAAGCAGATACTTATTTCAGGGCTTAAAAAACTGGAGTATCGTGGTTACGACTCAGCTGGGCTGGCTTTGGTGAACAAAGATACTCTTATTTATGCTAAAGCTGTAGGCAAGGTTTCTAAACTTGAGGAAAAACTTACTCCAGAGTTTGACAATTATCACTGTGGTATTGCACATACAAGGTGGGCAACTCATGGTGAGCCAAACGAAATAAATGCTCATCCGCATTTTGATTGTTACAAAAATATTGCAGTTGTTCACAATGGAATAATCGAAAATTACGATACTATAAAGAAGTTTCTTTTAAACAAAGGGCATAAATTTGCTTCTGACACAGACACAGAAGTTTTTGCTCACCTTGTTGAAGAAAACTATAAGAATGACCTTATTGAAGCAGTTATACTTTCCATCAGAGAAATAATTGGTTCCTATGCATTTGCAATCGTTCATAAGAATCATCCAGATTTATTGATAGCTGCAAAAAAAGGTTCGCCTCTTGTTGTTGGAGTTGGTGAAAGCGAGTATTTTCTTGCTTCAGATGTTAATGCTTTAGCTTCTTACACTCGAAACATTATATATGTTAATGAAGAAGAGATAGTTGTCTTAAATAGTAAATCGTATCGTTTTCTTTCATTTCAAAACAAAGAGATTGAAAAAAAAGCTCAGAAAATAGAGATTGATCTGGAACAAATTGAAAAAAGTGATTATCCTCATTTTATGCTTAAAGAGATCTTTGAGCAACCTTATACCATTTCAAATGCTATAAGAGGAAGAATAAACCTCGAAGAAGCTTCAGTAAGACTCGATGGGTTGGATGCGGCTATTCCCGCCCTTAAAAATGCAAATCTTTTTATACTCTCTGGTTGTGGGACATCCTGGCATGCTTCTCTCATAGGAGAATATCTTATAAGTAACTTCGTTAAAAAACCGGTAAAAGTTGAATATGCATCTGAAATGAGGTATAAAAATTGTTATATTGATGATTCGACAATATCTTTTTTCATATCTCAGTCAGGTGAAACTGCTGACACCATAGCTGCACTTAGAGAAGCTAAAAGAAAGGGGAGCACATGCCTTGGTATATGTAATGTTGTTAACTCTACAATAGCTCGCGAAACTTCATCAGGAGTTTATTTGCATGCCGGAGCCGAGATTGGTGTTGCTTCAACAAAGGCTTTCACCTCACAGGTTACTGTTTTAGCTTTAATATCAATATTTATAGGAAGACTCATAGGCAAGTTATCTTTTGAAGAGGCTTATACACATCTTAAAGAAATTACTCAACTACCATCTAAGATTGAATCTATCCTCCAAAATGCAAACATTATAGAAAATATTGCCGAACAATATTATAATGCTAAAAATGCCTTATTTCTTGGAAGAGGAATAAACTACCCGGTTGCCCTGGAAGGAGCTCTCAAACTCAAAGAAATCTCATATATTCATGCTGAGGGTTATCCAGCAGCTGAGATGAAACATGGTCCTATAGCTTTGATAGATGAAAACATGCCAGTCTTTGCCATTGCAACAAAAGATTTTCTTTATGATAAAGTACTCAACAATATTAAAGAAGTAAAAGCCAGAAAAGGAAAAGTTATTGCAATAGCGACAGAGGATGATGATCAGATAGCTGAGAATGTTGATCAGGTTATCTATGTTCCAAAAACTTTACCAGTTCTTTCACCAATTTTAAATATTATTCCATTTCAGCTTATTGCATACTATACAGCAGTTAGAAAGGGCTTTGATGTAGACAAACCAAGAAATCTGGCCAAATCAGTAACTGTGGAATAAATTTATCATATTTTTAAAGCGATAAAATCGTCAATAAAATTATTTATAACTTTATCACATCATTTAGTGAAGGATAAAATCTATGGAAAAGAATAATTTCCCAGATATCAATAAAAGTGAAGATCTGAAAACTAAGATTAAACATCAAAATAAGACAAATGAATTTGTTTTTTATCTTTTCGTTATAATCGCTGTAAGTGCTATCATTTTAATATTTACATTTTTAATAGATACATTATCCAGAATAAAGATTACAACCTTTAATATAGTAAGTATAGCATGTTCCATCCTGCTTTTTTGCTTACTCTTTCTCAAATATTTGAAAAATATAATATTTGCTATTTTACTAATATTGCCAATCTTTTTGCTTCTTTTATTGGCTAACTCAAAACCTTTACTTTCGTTGATTCTCTTCATCTTTTATATTTTTTCAATAGTGGTATTTACTAAAAGAAAAAGCCTGTTTATGTCAAAAAAAAGCATGTAGCATTAATAAAAAAACCTTTAGATCCATGAATTTCGACTGTCTGGATCTGTCCATCCAGCCACAATCCAAGGTCGAATTAATAAAAAATCTTTAGATCCATGAATTTCGACTATTTACCATTTTATTTATAAAGTTTATCTCTATGATTTCTTTCTATAGTGATGATAAGGAACCTTTTTATGTTAAATCGCTTTTCACTGTTTACAACAGCTAAAAGTCTAAAATCAGGGAAAAAAAGTTAGATTTTTTCTTTATCTAACTATATTTAGCTGCAAAGAACCTCTAAATTTTTAAGTTGGACATCCGCTGTGGATGAATTCAGCACTAATATTTTATTATCAGTAATTATTATTAAAGAAGTGTAATGATTATCTATTGTTTCACCCTGAAATCATTTCTCTAATTCTTTATTATCAATATTTACTTTTAAATAAAATCAACGGCAAGCAGGAAGTAAATCAGTGGAAACATTGACTTCTGATTTATAATATATAAGATCTTCACACTTTTTCGCTTCTTTCTGGGTCAGATGCTAATATAATTCTGATTTATAATATATAAGATCTTCACTCTCACCCACTTTTAAAGAAGAAATAGAAACGATTGGTAATCCTATAAAATTATATCCAATTTCATTGCAACAAGAGATATAGTATAAAAAAGAATGATAAAAAAATAGCAAAAAACTCTTTTTATAATAAATTCCTCAAATTACTAGTTCAAAATAGATTTTTATGTAATCTCTTTAATCTATAGATTACATTTTTTCTAATATTTCTTATGGTATGTTTACCTTTTTTTCTGCATTCATAATATGAATTATTACAGATTAAACATTTTTTTGCTGGAATATCTAAAAGTTTTGAATCTATCTGATTCCCGTTAATAAACAGGTCAATATCAAAAACCTGAAGAACTTTTTCAAAATCTTTTAAAAAAACCTTTGCAAGTAAAGGGAAAGTTTTAATTTTTATGATTAAAAATTGACCTGCAAAAAAATTAAGAAAGCGAATATATTCTATATTTGATGGTAGAAAAATATCAATGATTGAAATTAAAATATACCTGTAAAGTTCTGTTATTGTCCAGTGATATTTTGGAAGGCCAGCAATATTTGTAGAAATTACAATTAAAATATTGTTATCTTTATAACTTCCACATTTTGACAGTGAAACAATTTGTTCATATGCAAGCAACCTTGAATCAAGTAATTTTTTTTTAATTGTATCATCTTTTATTCTCTTATTCATAAAATTTTTATATCCTTTATCAATTATACTACAGTAAAACCTAAAATACGGGGAAAGGATACCGCAACCTGAAGAAAAAAACGAACCTGCCAGTACATCAGCCACAGGGCTGGTAATGCTTGATTCATATCATTTTTAATCTCCCATACTCACCATCAAATCCTTGCGGATCAAAACAGAATTTACCATTTTTAACTCTTAAAATGTCATCCTTCAACCTATCTGGAATATCAATATCTGTAATCAAAGCTTTGATTTGCTCATCAGATTTTAAAAAAATTGAACTTTCAAATCCAATTTTATTTATAATTTTTTCATAGTAATTTAAAACCTTTTTTGAATCACTTTTAATTTTGAGACTTGCAGCAATAATGTCTGCTAAAGGTATTGAATAAAAAAATTTCTGAGGATTATCCATTTTTTCAATTTCATTTTTTTTATTTTTACCTGATAGCTGAAAAACTCTATACTCAACTCCTGCAGTCATTTTCTTACCGCATATAGGGCAAATTAAATCTTCAGGTACATCCTCTGCTATAAAGTGGATATTTTCTCCATTATTATGCCTCTTTTCACTGTGTCCTGTATGAAAATATCTACCATGTTCTGGCCTGAATTCAACTGAAAAAGCGACCTTTCTCGTTCTTATTGCATTTATAAAATTTTGATAATCTAAATAATCCAGATTTAAAGCGAAAAATTCCCTTCCAACCCTATTTAAACCCTCACTGTGAGCATCGGAGTTTGAAATAACTGTTAGATTTCTTAAAAATGGAACCTTTGCAATCATCAATGGATCTGCAGACAAACCGGATTCTACACATCGTATTTTATCTTTGAAATCACCAAAAAAATCTTCAAATCTATCGATAGGGTTTTCACCTCCAAATATCCCATCTGGTGTAAATATGTGAGCTGGTATAACTTCTAAATCTCCAAATTGAAGACAAAGATTTCCAAAAAAATTTTCACATTCAGATATAGAAGAAAATCTAATAAATGGCCTGCCAATATTAAGCTTAACACCTTTATTCTCAAAGATTTTATAGACTTTTTCTACAATTTCAAAGTCTGGAAATAACAAAATAAGATGTGCACTTTTTCTTTTTTTTGCATCAAAAATATATGGGACACTTGCGACAATTTCAGTTTGTAAGATTATTCTTGGTCGATTTAAACTACTTTGCTCAAACAGGTCAAGTTTTTGCCTCACGGTTTCACTTCCAGATAATTTACTTTCAGAATCAAATAAAATTTTATCTTGAAATTTATCGATAAAACCAGCACTATTTCCTTGCCCTGAATTTTCCTCTGCATCTTTAAAAACAAAAAGACCAGCTTCCAATTCCTGTAATGAGTCCCTTAGTGTTTCCCTCCACTTTTTATGCAGAATATCACCACTGGAAAATATATTGATACCTTTTTTAGTAAGATTTTTTGTCAACCTGAAAAAATCAATTTTGCCAACACCTCCGGAGTAGCCTGAATGAGAATGAATATCAGCTGTTACTATCACAAACATTCCTTTAATATATAAACTAAAATATAAGTTTCATTCCTTTCGATTGCATGGTCTGTCATAAAATTACTTTTTTGTAGCGTTTTTTCAAGAATTATACTTGATGAAATTTTATAAAATTTGTATATTATGAGTGGCTTAACTTTGTATGATTCATCTTTTCATAGTAACTTAATATAAATAAGGAGAATAAATTGAAAAAAGATTGGGGTTCAATGAATATTATGGAAGTACTTTCTATACATCCAAAAGCTGCTGATATTCTTGCTAAGTACAATATTGGTTGTCTTGGATGTTTCGCAGCTAGAGCAGAAACTCTGGCGCAGGGACTCGCTGCACATGGACTTGATTCTCAGAAGATCATAAACGAGCTTGAAGAAACTTATCCAGCTTGATTTTTCTGGTTTGAAATAAAATTTATCGAACATATTCTTTTTATGGATAGTTTTGAAAATGAACTCAGATATGAAAAAATTTAAAACTTTTGATTCTTTTTCTTTTTCTTCGAATCTGCTAAATAATATCAATAGTAAGTGGTTAATGATAACAGCGGGTAATCTTGATTCGTACAATATGATGACTGCAAGCTGGGGTATGTTTGGTATTTTATGGAATAAGCCTGTAGCTGAGATATTTGTGAGAAATACGAGATACACACATAATTTTATGGAAAAAAATGATTATTTTTCTTTATCATTTTTTGATGAAGATTATAGAAACATTTTAGACCTTGTTGGATCAAAGTCTGGAAGGGATTTCGATAAGATGGCAATTAAGAATCTAACTGCATTAAGCTATGAAAATAAAACTGTTTATTTTGAAGAGGCAAATGAGGTTTTAATCTGCAAAAAGTTACTTGCCTATCCTTTGCATAAAGATCTTCTTCCAGAACAGATTAACAAAAATTTTTACAATACATTTAACGAAGAGCATCACACCGCGTTTTACGGTGAAATTATTCAATACCTTAAAAAAGTTTAATCTTGAATATTTGAAAAATGTTTTTTTCCATTGAATTTGTCATTTTGAATATGAAAAATGAGCAAGAAATCTATTAAATCCATAGTTTTTAAATCAAAAAAAGACTCCAATAAAGGAGTCTTTTTTTATTGTCATTCACCGTTTTACTGGTTATCTCTACAAGACAAAATTTATAACCATCAAAAAAGAAAATTTAGCTAAATATAAAAATTTTATCTTACTTCTTTTCCACAAGTTCGGAGAGAAGATAAGGTTTTTCTGTAAAGAAAGTTTTTATTGTTAAAATAGAGATGGTAAATATTTCTTTTGTATAGCTATTAAATGCGTAAAATAGTTCCTGAGTGTCATCGGGACTTTTTTCCTTTTTTGCAATTTGAATCTTAACAGTCGTATTTTTGTCTATCGAAATAAGAGTTATTTCATACATTAACTCTGGATTTTTGGGCATTTCATCCAGCACATCAACAGCAGAAAGGTAAAAAACTCTATCAAATATTGACTTTATACTCTCATCCGGGACAAGAATATTCTTTATTTTTTCATCATAATTTGCGTTCCACTTCCAGGCGCCACCTTCTTTAATGAGCTGATTTTGACACCCATTTTTTAGGTCTGTAAAAACTATTGTACCAACATTATCTTTATTTATAACTGTAAAAAGGTTTTTATTTCTTAAAGCCTGTGCATCAAAATCAATAAGCTGTATAGCATCTAAAGTTATAACATAAACTTCTGGCTTATCAATAATCTTTAAATACAGGCCATCCATTGTAGGCGTTCTCTCACCAAAGATAACACCTGTTGTATACTCTTTCCCATCTTTCTCAATAAGAAATCTGAATGTTTTATTTGGATTATCCAGTCCATAATATTTTAACTCAGATACTTCATCAGCGTTTATCTTATCACGAAAGTATAATTGCTGGAAGCCTGTTAAATATGAACTAATTATCTGGTTATCAGTTATGTAATTTGAAGGAGATTTAAATTGCCAGTTACCATTTATCTTTATGAGTTCAAAAGTTTTTTGTCCAATTGTATCTTCAACAAAGATTTCTTTCACAGAATCCGGGTCAAAATTATCAAGAATTTTATATGAGACAGTTTCATGTTTGCCATATTTATTTATAAGAGCCTTTACACCAAGATAACCAAAATAAATGGCAAGAATAGCAACAAGTATTACAGCAAGAATAACTAATTGTTTATCAGACTTTTTCATCGAATACTCCCTTTTAAAATAGAGTTCAACCTCTTTTAAAACTTATAAAAGATTAGACTCTTCACTACAAAGAAAAAAGCGAAGAGCGAAAAATTATGGTTCATCCGTTTAATCGGTACTTTTTATCATGAAGGTAATAGCTGTACAGTATATTCACACTCGTTCATCTGACAGGTGCTTGATTATTTAAAAAAAAGAATACTTGCTATGTTTATAAATAAAATAAAGCAAAGTACTGACTTGCCAGATGAACCGAAATTATAATCCTTTTTGAGCTTTTATGTTCTTAGAGATCCTTAAAGCTAAAATGATTATCAAAACTATGGCTTCAAGCAAAATAAAAACAGTTACACTTATCCATCTTTGAGCTGTGGCTGTAATATTGATTGCTTCAGAGTTAACATCTTTCCCAGGTATATCGAGAAGAAGAGTATCATCAACCATAAAGTTTACACTGCTATCCAGAAGTAAAATGTTTCCTGTGGAGTTACCAAGTTTTAATATTTTATTTGATAAGAGATCTGAATCACATAAAATTAAGCCGTAAGGGATATTATCACCGTTTTGATTTTTCTTTACAGCATCTTCAACTACAAAGCCAAGATGTTTAACACCCTTTGTCTCTTTATTTTCATCGTATTGTGGCTCTTTTTTAAAGTCATTATCTTTAGTTATTTCATTCCAGGCTGTATCATAAGTTGTACCTAAAGAAATAATATTAAAATCAGTGCTTTTTGGAGTTTGAGGATTTATAATAAGAGGAGCCGCTGTTGAAACAAGCACCGGTTTATTGTATTCCTGAATTTTTTGTGTTATTTTATGATAGCTAAGTTCAATAACAGGATAAAAATTACCAAGACCTTGATAATAATGACTATCATCGGCTACAACTCCCTGTTGTTGGATGATATCGAATTTTTTCAAAATCATCTCTATAACATTAACATTGTAACATTCAAAATCGGTCAAAAGTAAAAATTTTCCACCATTATCGATATATTTTTTTACTATTTCAAGTTCAGACGGACTATAATCTTCTTTTGGTGCAGCTATAACAAGTAAAGAGGCATCATCAGGAATACTACCCTTTTCCAGAAGATTTATATTTATTACTTCTCTATCAATTTTACCTAGATACTCGGCAGCTGTAGAGATTCCATCATCCTGATAATCATTCGTATACTTTTCCTTATGACCAAGTATAAAGTATATTTTGACTCCCTGACTTGCCATAAGATATCTTATGGCTGAAGATATAAGTTTTTCAGCTATAAAAAGCTGTTTCCCCTGACTCATCTGATCTGCTGCTTCTTTTACCTCCCAGAAATCCATAGATGATAGTATCTTGATCCTATCTTTATAAGATAAATATACAGAGCCATCCTCGTTTATACCATATTGGGTAGCAAGCTCTGGTCTTTTATTTAGATCTATAATTTCAAATTTGATATTTTTTGAATTCTTCTTATAAAGTTCAAGTATTCTTTTAACTATCTGCCCCTGTGGTGATTCCAGGTTCTGGCTTGTAGTAAAGTATATTATAGTAAGAGGCTCATTCAAGCTTTTTACAAGTTCTTTAGATTCTTTAGATATCGAATATATATTAGCAGAAGTCAAATCTATCTTAGGAAGTTTTCCATTTAATATTATCATAAGAGCAACAACTATGGCAATAGCAATAATTATACGAAGTCCTACTGAAATTCCTTCCCTTCTTTTTTTATCTGAACTTATTTCAGCAGCTGTTTCTTTAAACATTTGAGGATTCAATAAAAAGTAAAATATTATACCTAAAAATCCTACACCTGAACCTATTAAAAATAATTTAGTCTTTGTTATCCAGGTAACTATTATAAAGGCAAGTGTCACGATACATGAAGCCCAGAAGATTATTTCCTGAGCTACTTTATTTTCTCTTAATGGCTGTAAACCATCATTTATTTTTCTAAAGAAATTTTTCATCACAGGCTCCTTATTTCTTTGATTCAATCAAGGTTATATTTATATATATAAGAACTCCAATAAACAGAACGAAGTAAAGTAATGCATTTAAGTCAAGAAGTCCCTTGGACAAATTGGAAAGGTGCTCCGAATATGAAACCATAGAAATTAAATTTTTAAAAAAGGGTAGATTAACCATATTCTTTATCCAATCAACCAGAGATAGCAAAAGCAAGACCAGAAAAGATACAACAGCAGCGACAGCTTGATTCGATGCAATATATGAAATTAACAAACTAAAAGTTGTAAAAAGAACAGTTAAAAGTATGTAAGCAATTAGTGTAAAAATAAGCGGAAGAACATCTGGCTTACCAACAATAAATAAAATACCTGTATATACAAAAACTGGTGCAATCATGATGATTGAAAAAATATTGTAAGCTAAAAATTTACCAAAATAGATCTGGGCGTCAGTTAAAGGAGAGGTGAAGAGAAGTTCAAGTGTATTATTTCTTTTCTCTTCAATAAATGCTCTTGCTGTAATTATTGAAATAGTTAATGCAAGAATAATAATCATATTTGGAATATAACCAGCAAGATTGGCAACTCTTGCGTATGTAAAATAAGAATAAAAAAAGAAACCACTTGCAAGGTAAATGATGACAAGAATAATAGGAGCTATTGTAGAATTTAAAAATAATGAATTCAGATCTCTTTTTGCCAGCAACCAACTTTTTTTCATATAACTATTCTCCTTTAATAAGTTTAGCAAAAATCTCTTCCAGAGAAAGCTCTATCTCCTTAACTTCAAGCAAAGAAAATCCATTTTCAACTATGCTTTTTGTTATAACAGCTTGAATGGAAGGAATGTCATTAGTTCTGATAATGTACTCTTTAGGATTTTCTGATGTGCAGGAGATAACACCATTAATTTTTTCAACAATTGTTGAAATATCATTCTCTTCATTGATCTTAATAAGAAAAAGTCTGTCTGGTTGTAATCGTTTTCTAAGATTTTCTGTGCTATCTTCAGCGATTATCTCACCATTATTTATTATAATAACTCTTGAACAAACTTCCTCTACCTCAGCAAGTATATGCGAGGAGAGAATTATAGTCTTTTCTTCTGCAATATCTTTTATGAGATTTCGAATCTCGATAATCTGTAAAGGGTCAAGACCAATAGTAGGTTCATCAAGAACTATAACTTTAGGATCATGTATTACTGCAGCAGCTATCCCAACTCTCTGTTTTAAACCCTTGGATAGAGTTTTTATTTTGCTATAGTATTTTTCCTGCAAACTTGTTTTCTCTATAACAAAGTCCAGCCTTTGCTTAATGTTGCTTCTGGGAACACCATTTAACTCTGCAACAAATTTTAAATACTCATTAACTGGCATTTCGGGATATAAGGGTGGAATTTCTGGTAAATAACCAAGTAATTTCTTGGCTTCAGCAGGATTTTCTTCCATAGATATTCCGTTTATAGAAATAGTGCCAGTATTTGGTAAGAAATATCCAGTAATAATTCGCATTGCTGTAGTTTTCCCGGCACCATTTGGTCCTAAGAAACCAACAATTTCTCCTTCATTAATTGAAAAAGAAATATCTTTCAAGGCTTGAAAATTACCATACCACTTAGAAACATCTCTTACTTCTATCATTTAAAAACCTCCAGAAATATTTGAATTATTTAATAATATTAAATTTTAATATTCTTTAGTAACTTGATTCATTAAAAATAAATAATTGTTAATCAAAAAACACTATCTATTTTTTTTCTTCTTTTTATTGAGTTTCTGCTGAGCAACAAGTTTTTTCACCTTTTCTTTTTCATGAATCTTCCTTTTTTCTTCCTCCTGAAGCATGTAAATTTTATATTTTTCCTCTCTTTTTTTTATCCTGTCCTTGTTTTTTTCAACAAACTTTGCGTATCGTTTATCAAAATAATTGCATTTTTGAGCGAGAATAAGCATCGGTACAGAAATCAAAACCATCAGAAGGCACAGTATCTGACCCATGGTCAGTCCACCCAGAACAAAACCATTTTTTATCAACCAGCCATAATATTGATCTGGTTCACGTGTATATTCAATAAAAAATCTAAAAAATCCATATAGAAATAGAAATGACCAGAAGATAAATCCAGACTTAAACTTTTTATGTTTTCGATTATACCTATCCATAAAAAATAAAATAAGAAAAGTTATTAAACCTTCAAACAATGCCTCATAAAGTTGAGAGGGATGACGAAGTACAGCCTGCCCACCAATATCAGCATTTGGGAATATCATACCCCATGGAAGATTTGTTGGCCTTCCCCAGAGTTCTCCATTTATAAAATTTCCGATTCTACCAAGGAATAGTCCAACAGGAGCTATAACTACGGCGATATCGGCAACTTTGTAAAAATTTATATAATAGTATCGCATAAGCAAGCTTGTTGCTATTACCACACCTAAAAGGCCTCCATGGAAAGACAACCCACCATTTCTAATGTTTATAATTTTATAGAGAACATTCCAGACTGCAGTAAAACCTTTAAGACCAGCATCAGGAATAAGTATGCTTTTAGGGTCATACACAAGTATAAAAAAAAGTCTTGCACCTACCAATATACCAACAGCAGTCCAGAGAATAACATCCCACTCAAAATCGACAGGTAACTTTACCTCATCTATAAAGTCTTTTCTTTTAAATCTCTTGGAAAGATAAAATAAAGCCAGAACAAGGCCAATGACATACATAAGACCATACCATCTTACTTCAAAGTTTCCTATTGTAAATATAGCCGGGTTAATGTTGACAGTCATAGTAGATCCTCCAGGATATACTTATTTGATGTAAATTATCACTCAAATAGAATTGTGCAACATCGATTTTAAGTATCTAAAAGATAACAATCAAAATCAGAATAATTTTAAAGCTCAATATTATAGAATAATAGAGATAAAACATTCAATAAGCGCCGTCAAGAAAAGAATAATACCAATATATTAAAACCAATAACAATTGATTATATCTATAAAAGCAAGCAGTTCGACATCTTAAATCAAAAATTGTAAAAAATTCATCAAATTCTCATTTGAAAATTTTTTTCTTTATTTATATTCTCTATGGATGTTTTCAGGATTTATGAATTTATATATGTATTAAATTTACTCTTATGTGTATATTTTACTCCCAATGCTGGATGTTTTTCAGGTTGTTTATATGTACGTGTAATTAATCTACATTTCAATTTCAAATTTTTTAAATGAAGATCTAATAGATCCGATTCAATAATCAAAATTATATTTTAAAACTTACTCAATAAACAAAATTAAGATTAATATTCATGATCATCCGTCAAATTGTCATTTTATCCTTGTTATATTTATAAGTATCCAGAGATTTGTTAATTTGGTTAATTTTAAAACAGAAAACTGGTTCATCTCTTTTTTGCCTGTATAGCCTGGTCATATGAACAGATTTAGATTCACAGCATTTTTAGTAATTTTTTAGGCATTTAAAAATAAGATCACCAGATTCAAGCATCTTATTATCTGTAATTTTCAGCTTTCGACTGTATGGATAAAAATATTTTTCCAGTATTTCACCTTTTAGTATCATGCCCTCATAAAACATCAAAGAGCTAAAATATAAAATCAAAAAGGATAAATTATCAGAATTAACCTGGATAAATGCTAAATGTTTGAAATTTAAATTATCAAAAGCATTTATTTGCTGAAAGAACAAATATCTATTGGTAAATTAAAAACATTTTTTGGCACAAAAATTGCATTATTATTTTTGAAAATTAAAAACAAAAAAAGGAGGGAATTATGGCTAAAAACGAATTATCACTTTTTAAAAATTTTGATCCTTTTGAGGTAATTGAAAAAGAACTTGATGATTTATGGACTGTTCCTTTTTTTAAGGTACCTTCAGTTGCTAAAGTTGCTCCACTTGATATCTCTGAAGATGAAAACAATTACTACATTGATGCTGATTTGCCTGGTTTCAAAAAGGATAACGTCTCAATAAGTGTAGACAAAGGCATCCTGACAATAAAAGCTCAAATGGAAAAAGATGAGAAAAAAGACACTAAAAAATATCACTCAAGAGAAAGAGTAAGCCAGAGTGTAACAAGATCTATCAGCCTTCCAGAAAATGTAGATACTCAAAAAATAGCTGCAAAATATGAAAATGGTGTCTTAAAATTGACATTACCTAAAAAGGAAGTTGACAGTTCCAACAAGCTTGAAATCAAGATTGATTAATCTGCTATAACATTCTATCAATATTAAAATGAAAGGATTTGAATCAAAAAAAGGGGCTTTCGCCCCTTTTTTTATTTTATTTCTAAGATAGCTCTTGCTTCTTCTGCAGTAGCTATATCTCTTCCTAATTCTTTAGAAAGTTTAACTATCCTCTCAACTAATTGAGCACTGGAAGTTGCCAGAACACCTTTTGAATAAAATATATTATCTTCAAATCCAACTCTAACATGACCATCCATGGTTATTGCATTAACAGCAAGGGGTAATTCATGTCTTCCGATACCAGCAACAGTCCATGTAGCACCCGGTGGAATAAGCTCTACCATAAAAAGCAAATTTTTTACTGAAGCATTTAGGGATCCTTGAACACCAAGAACTATATCGAAATGCATATGCCCTGGAAGTAAATTCTCTTTTCTCAAGATAAGCGCATTTGCAATATGCCCTGGTTCAAAACACTCAAGTTCAGGAAGAACTTTATGTTCTATCATAGTTTTTGCAAAATTACGCATCAGTGGTAGATCATTAACAAATATATCATCACCAAAATTAGTCGTTCCACAATCTAAAGTTGCCATTTCTGGATTAAGTTCAACTACAGCTATCCTTTCCTGCCATTTCATACCAACAGCACCACCAGTAGAAGGCTGAATGATAGGACCCTTTCCAGGAATTTTAGCTCTTATGGCATCAATATTTTTTTTGAAAACTTCTTTGCTTTGAGTGGGAGTACCATCATCGTTCCTAACATGAAGATGAATTATTGAAGCTCCAGCGTCATAGCACCTCTTTGCCTCAGCTGCAATCTCTTCAGCAGTGTATGGAACGTTTGGATTGTCTTTTTTTGTAACTTCAGCACCACAAATTGCTGCAGTAATTATTAACTTTTCCATTGGCATCTCCTGTTTTATAAATTTTATTTTTTTCTCTGCTTTTCTTTAGGAACTACACAAACACCCTCAGCTTTACAAACCAGAATAGGTTCAGCAAGAAAATCACATGCTGAAACATTATCAGGTATATTGGAAGAAGTAATAACCTTATATGCTGCAAATTGCATTGTTCTTGAAGTGTTTCCCTTTTTTGTTATCCTTCCATAAGCCTCTATATAATCACCAGCATAAACAGGAGCAAGAAATTCAACATTTGAATAAGCTCTGAACAATCCTTCATCTCCATCTTCTCTTATCAATAGCTCAGTTGCCACATCACCAAAAAGATTGAGCATCTTGGCTCCATCTACAAGATTTCCTGCATAATGAGCATCATGAAGGCTCATTCTAACCCTTATCATAACATCCCATTGCTCTTTATCATATCTGAAGTCTGACATATAAACTCCTTTAAAATAAGCTCTTCTCTTTTTTTGTGGGTAATAATTACTCTAAAAATTATACAGAGTAAAACAGGAAATATCCTGTAAACCTTGTTTGTGTAGCTTAGCCACACAAAGAAAAAAAACGAAGAATTATAAAATATTATTTACATTATTCTTCTTCCATCTCATCATTAAAATTATTAAGTATCTCTTTACTGAATTGTAACCTTTTTTCACAAAATTTAGCTGCAGAAGTAAGACTAAAAGAACTTTCTGCCTTTTCAACATATTCTTTATAATAGTCATAAACATCTGACATCTGCTGTGATCTCTCCCAGAAAAATGAACCTACTGAGAACCTTGAAAATCCAATGGCTCCCAGACTATCTGCTATTATGGCATCATGTAACATCCTGGCTTCTAAACTTTCAGGTTTATCATCGATATCGCTATTCATAATAGCTACCACAACCTTTTGAATTTTCTCAATATTGAAACCTGTCTCGGAAAGTATCTGCTCTGCCCTTGCCGCTGAATCTTCTTTAGAGTTTGAACCAAGTATTATTTTGTACAGGAAACAAGCTGCATGAAGAATATGATCATCATAATTTTCAGCAAATTTTTTTGCATAAAAATAAACTCTACTAAGATGATCAAATGAAAAAGTTAACCTTCCAGAGGTAAGATCCTTAGCGTATTGTTCAATAATAGAACGCATAAAATAATCCTTAAAAATTTTTTATTTTTAACTCAATTCTTGACAATAATACTTACTTTTTCTTAATCGCTTTTACTGGACAAATGGGTATGCATTTTTCACATGATGTACATTTGGAATCGATAATCTTATAGATAGGATCTCCTTCTTCAATAGCCTCAGAAGGGCAAACTACAACACATGCATTACATCTTAAACACTCTTTATCTATATAGATCATAAAATCTCCTTACAGAATTAATGAAGATCAGACAAAAATAACCTTTTTATACTTCTTCTTTCCTACACGTATAATTATATAATCTTTTTTCAAATTATCTATCGAAATTTGATATTTTATATCAGGTATAATAAAATCATCAACATATACACCCTTTTGTTCTATCAACCTTTTTGCTTCACTTTTTGAGCTAACAAGTCCAGATTCAACAAGAATATCTACTATATAAGTTGAAAAATTCTTTTGTATCTTGCATGTAGGGATTAAATCTAAAGTTTCTTCATCAATATTTTTTGAAAAAATCTTTGCTCCTTTCTTTGCCTTATTAGCTTCATCTTCACCATGAGCTAGTTTAGTAGCTTCAAATGCAAGAATCTGTTTTGCTTCATTAATATTCTTTTCAGGTCTGGTTAGATCTTCAATAAATTCAATGTCAAGGAAAGTAAAGAGTTTTAAAAATCTTTTTACATCTTTATCATCTATATTTATCCAGTACTGATAGTAATCATAAGGTTTTAATAAGTTCGAATCAAGCCAGACGGCATTTCCAGCTGATTTGCCCATCTTTTCCCCATTAGCAGTCATTATAAGAGGTGCTGTAAAAGCATAAGCCTCTTTTTGATGAATTCTTCTTATTAGATCTATACCGGCTACAATATTGCCCCACTGGTCTGCACCACCCATCTGCATTTTACAATCTTCCTGTTCAAAAAGTTTTAAAAAATCGTATGCTTGCATAACTTGATAATTGAACTCTATAAACGATAGACCTTTTTCAAGTCTAATCTTATATGATTCAAAGGACAACATTTTATTAACAGAAAAATACACTCCTATCTCTCTTAAAAAATCGATATAATTAAGATTTAAAAGCCAATCACTGTTATAACGAATCTTAGTTGTTCCTTCTGTATGTGCATTTTCAGAAAAACTTAAAAATTGATTAAGATTCTTTCTTATCCCTTCTGCATTTGAAAATATCTGCTCCTTTGTCAGCATTTTTCTCATCTCAGTTTTTCCAGAAGGATCACCTACCATTGCAGTTCCCGTTCCAATAACGGCAATAGGTTTATGACCAAACTTTTCAAACCATTTAAGCAACATTATTGGTTCAAGACTTCCTATATGTAAAGAAGATGCAGTGGGATCAAAGCCTATATAACATGTCATGGGTTTTTGATCAAGAATACTGTCAAGATCTTCACAGGTTGCTTGCTCAACAAAACCCCTTTCTTTTAATGTTTTAAATAACCCTTTCTTCATAATATCTCCATTCTATTTGAATCAAAAACTATTTTTACTAAACCTGAATAAAATATAATTTTAAAAAATTTGAATATATGCAATTCCTAAAAAAATATAATTTTAAGAATTAAAAATTGACAATATGAGGTAAACAGAAAGTCAGTAATCTAGTACCTTTTCTTCCCCTTTTAAAGCTCTTAATGTACCAAGAGCAAGGGCTTCCATCTCGTGTTCACCAGGGACCAGATAAAATCTTTCAGATTCAGGGAACCATCTCTTTATCCATCCAACGAGAATTTCCGAATAAGCCAATCCTCCGGTTAAGACTATAGTTTCATATTCCCCTTTTAATATTGTCTTCTGAGCATTTATTGCCTTTGCTACTTGAAAACACATGGCTTGAAGAACCTGTTTTATTTTTTCATCTTGTTCTGATTTACTTAAAAGTTCTTTTACATCATCAGTACCAAAGTAGGCGACAAGACCACCTGATCTTCCATAAAGGTCTTCGATCTCTTCCACTTTAAGTTCACCTTTAATAATAAGTTTTGCTATTACTCTTAAGGGAAGTGCACCACAGGAAGTTGGTGCGAAGGGTCCAGTTTGTCTTCCATCAAGAACATCAATTATCTTTCCTTTATAGATTGCATTAACTGTAATTCCACCTCCCAGGTGTGCTATTATAAAATTAGTCTTAAAAAAGTCCAGATTTAAATCTTTCGAAACTTTTCTTGCACAAGCTCTAACATTAAGGGTATGTGTCAAAGCAGCAAATTTTACTTTTGGATGACCGGCAATTTTGGCAATATCAGCCATCTCATCGGATGATATCGGATCAACGATAAAAGCTGGTTTGCCTGTCGATAATGAAAAATCGTAAGCAATCAATGCTCCAAGTAAGGATGCATGAATCTGCTGAATATTACCTTTATTAATATCATCTATCATCGACTCTGTTACCCTGTAAACTCCAGCTTTCAGTGGTTTCAATGTCCCACCTCTTCCTGCAAAAGCATCAAAAAAAGAAATATTGATTTTTTCTTCATTCAGGGCTTCAATAATAGCCTTTTCCCTATAAGGTTTTTCCTCAAACAAATCTTTAAACTTTACAATTTCTTCTTTTGGATGCTTGATATTTTTTTCATAAAAAAGATTTTCATCCTTATAAATAGCTACCTTTGTCGATGTAGAACCTGGATTGATCACTAAGATGTTCATACTTTCTCCTTTTAGAAGTTATGTATATAAAAAAATTGATTAAAATAACATTTCTTTAATTTTTGTTTAACCTAATAGTAAAATCAAACTCTATAAAAAAACATCAAAATAGAACCAGGCTGCATCGCATTAAAAAAAATAAATAATATAGATGTAGTGAGCTTAATAATTTTATAGAAAATATCAATTATTATCAAAAAGATCTGGGCTACTTGATTTTAACTGTTCAATAAAAGAATTTTTAAAGGAATCCAGCATGATGATGCTTTCTTGCTCATTTCTGCCGATAACCTGAATGTAAATTTTTATTTTTGATTCAGTACCAGAAGGTCTTATGGTAATTTTAAAATTTTCTCCAAAAAATTGTATAATATTGCTTTTTGGTAAATCTGTTTTGTCATAAAGATAATCTATTATTTTTCTTACCTTTTTCTCATTTATTATTTCCAGTGGTTCTTCTCGCATCTTTTTCATAATTCTTTTCATTTTATTGAGCCCTTCATATCCTTCAAAAAAGAGATTTATTGTATCATGCTTATAATAGCCAAATTGTTTAAATATATTATCTAAGTAACTTCTAACAGTAATACTATTTTCTTTGCAATATGAAGCCACTTCCAGAGCAACAATAAGAGAGGAAAAAGCATCTTTATCTCTAACATTTGAACTGGCAAGAAAACCATAACTTTCTTCTGCTGCAAATAAAAATTTGTTATCTTTAATATTATTAATAGTTTCCCCTATATATTTGAAACCAATAAGTGTAATATGAATATCTAACCCAAAATATCTTGCTATGGTTTCAATAAGATCAGTCGTAACTATAGTTGTGGCACCGTAGTATGGTAATAAAAATGAATTAAGATTAATTTCTGAAATTTCATAAAAGTTTTTCTGCATTTTTAGACATAAAAAATAAAAGAGTATTATAGCGATCTCATGACCATCAGGCAAAAAGTATGATAAATCAGAATTTCTAAAACCGAATCTTACCCTATCTGCATCAGGATCAGTAGCTATAATGATATCTGCATTATTTTTTATTCCTTTATCTATTACTTCCTTCAGACATTCCTTATTTTCCGGATCTGGTGATTTCACAGTTGGAAAATTTTCATCCTGTAATATTTGTTTTTCTGGATAAAAGACTTCAAAATTAAGCCTGGAAGCAATTTTTTTAAAGGGAGTTATCCCTGTTCCATGGACACTTGTAAAGGCTACCTTAAGGTTCGAAAATGAATAATTTTTTTTATTGTTATCGTAATTTATTGAACTTTCAACAAAATCATCAACCAGACTATCGTCAATAAATTGTATATTTCTTGAATTCAGCAATCTTTCATACTCTTCAATACGACATTTTTCAATCTCATAAATGTTATTGTAGTACTTAACTATCTCTTCATCAGCAGGATATAATATTTGACACCCTGTGTTATCATATACTTTATAACCATTATATTCCTTTGGATTATGTGAAGCTGTTATCATAATACCGCAAACGCAACTCAATTTTCTTATTGCAAATGATAAAAATGGAGTTGGAAGAGGTTCTTTAACCATAAAAACATTAAAACCATTTTTGGCAGCTATTATTGATGTAATCTTTGCAAAAAGTTGAGAATTTTTCCTTGTGTCATAACAGATAGCTATTTTCAGATCAGAAACTTTTCCGTTATTTTTTATATTTGAATGGATATTATAAAAATATTTTGTAACAGCCAGGGCAGCTCTTGCCACATTTGTTATATTCATACAGGAAGATCCATATCCTAAAAGACCTCTCATACCTCCAGTACCAAATTCAAGGTCTTTATAAAACATTTGATGCAACTTTCCAATATCTTCTTCGTTTATGCATTTTTCGATAAATTCTTTCTCTTCTTCATCAATCAAGATATTTAAATATTTTTCTATTCTTTTTTTTATCTCATAATCAAGGTTTAATGAAGATAAATCTTTCATCCTTATTCCTTTTAAAAATAGTCCATTTCAAATTGATATTTTAGAATAGTGTTATTTTTAAAATAGTGCAATCTAAGAACATCATTAATATAGCGCTATTTTGTATATGGCATGAAAAATTCAAAATCCATAACAAATACTATACATCAAAACTGATTACTCAAATACTAAAAATAAGACTTTAAAAATAATATTGAAAATATCATTGTAACTATACTTAAGCATAAAATATTAGAGTAATTACTGTAATTTTTTTCTATTCCTATAAATAATTTTATATTTAATATAGGTTTTATGTTCATAATCCTGTAAGTAGATAATTCAATTGATGTTTCACTCAATTTCTTCAAAGTTATCTAAATTTGATATTTGTTTTTTGTATATTTCTTCAGCTTTGTATAATAATATTTCTTTTTTATTTAGTTCTTGATCATCAAGTACAAGTTCCAAAAGGGCTTTTAGAATATTACCAACCAGTTTAGATGGTTTCAAACCAAAGGTTTTCATTATATCATTTCCATCTATTGCAAGATCTGTAATCTTCAAAGCATGATTTTCTTTTATAACCTGGCTAATTTTATCCCAGAAAGTCATAAGAATCGCTGGGTACCCAATATTTTTACCATTTCCTATTCTATCTGCAACTCGAAGAGCAAATAAATAAGGAATAAGATCCTCACCAACTTTTGAAACAAATCTTCTAACTGCTCCATCTGTCCAGGATTGAGTGTAGTGAAACATATGATATCTTATTAACTTGGTTATTATATCTATATCAGCTTTTGAATATCGATATTCAGTTAAAAATTTTAATGCTATCTGTTCAGAATAAACTTCATGATTATAAAAAACATTATCCTGTATGCCAGAACTTTTGCATTCATATAACGCTCGAGGTTTCCCGACATCATGAAAAAGTGCAGCTATACGCATAACAATAGACTTAGATGATGCATCACAACTATATAAACTATGATAATAGACATCATGGAGATGATACTCATTTTGTTGCTCGCCAAAACTACTATTTAACTCAGGAATAAGAAAGCTGAGAATATTTGATTGCCTCAGAAGTTCAATACCAAAAGAAGGTTTATCTGAAAGTAAGAGCTTATTAAACTCATCTCTAATCCTTTCTTTCGATATGTTTTTTAAAAGATCACAACTTTTTTTTATCTGTTTAAAAGTTTCTTCTTCTATTTCAAACATTAAGGTAGATGAAAATCTTATTGCACGAAAAATCCTCAACGCATCCTCGTTAAATCTCAATGATGGGTTCCCAACAGTTCGAATAATTCTTCGTTTTAGATCTTCAATACCCTGAAAATCATCTATTAGCATATCATTAAATGGATCATAAGCGAGAGCATTTATTGTAAAATCGCGTCTTGAAAGATCTTCGTGAATATTTGAAACATATCTAACACTATTTGGATGCCTTAAATCACCATATTCTTCATCAATCCTGAAAGTCGTAATTTCATAAGATTGATCATTAAAAATAACTGTAACAGTCCCATGTTTTATTCCAGTTGGGATAACCTTATTGAAAAGCTCCATAATTTCCTGTGGAAAAGCATCAGTTGCTATATCAACATCTTTATGCAAATCTGCTCTTCCAAGCAATATATCACGAAGATATCCTCCAACCAGATAAGCTTGATACCCAGCATCTTTAATAGTTTTAAGCACAACAAGGGTATCTTCAGTTATAATCGACCTTAATTTGCTGATACAATTCTGATAAGAAAGTAGTATACAATCGTTATCTATCAATATTTAAGCCTTTTTTTAAGTTATTAAAAATATATATGACTATTATAAAATTACAACGGAAAACAGTTCAAAGCAAAATAAAAAAGATTTTAGTAATTATATGTAATTTTTAAATTACAATGCACTTATTATATATAAAATACAATTAATAGATAAAACATGGTTACCATCAGAACACTTTATATTAATGATTTTTTATGTTACCCAGTGGATATTGAATGTGCTTTAACTTCTGGATTGCCAGGTTTTGTGTTTTCTGGAAGAGCCGGGAAGATCATAGAAGAAAGTTCTATAAGGGTAAAACAAGCACTCAGAAACTGCTGCAATATTAATATTAATGCTAAAATTGTTATCAACCTTATACCTTCAGATATTCAGAAGAACACCAATCTTTTTGATCTTCCCCTTGCCATAGCTATTTTATTATCAGCCAGTAAAATAGAACTTTCTTTATCTGATATATTGATACTTGGAGAACTTACTCTCTCTGGAAAAGTAAAAACCACCTCAAACATTATACCTTATCTTTTTAGAGCTGTAAATTTTAATTTCAAGTCCTGTATTGTGCCTGAAAATAACACATCTTCCATCCTATCTATTCCAATAAAATGTTACAACGTCTCGACACTTGACAATGCATGGAAAATAGTTCAAGAAGAAATCAATGGTGTCACGGAAATATTATCAGAAAAAAAAGATTGCCAGTTTCCCCGACAAAATATCGAAGAATCCAATAAGTTAAATGACACAAATTTATTAAATTTTTTTAATAAAGATAATGCTATATATTTTAATACAAAAACTACCAAGAAATTTGAACAAATAATAATTAAAAGTGAGAATAACAAAAATGACCCTCCAGGATATGATTTTTCTAACTATTCTGGTGGTGAAAGTATAAAAAGAGTACTGACAATAGCTGCAGCTGGTTTTCATTCCATTCATATTGCTGGACCTTCTGGAACTGGGAAAACACTTCTTTCACTTATGTTTGAAAGTATTTTGCCTCCATTAACTCTTTTTGAACAACATGAGCTTATGGATCTATATTCTCAATTTAGCATTAACGATTTTGAGTTTATTAAAAGCAGACCTGTTCGCTCCCCTCATCATAGTAGCACAGTTCTTTCTCTCGTAGGTGGTGGAACTCCTCTAAGTATTGGAGAAGTTTCGCTAGCACATAGAGGTGTATTGATCTTAGATGAAATTAATCTCTTTAATAAAAAGGTACTTGAATCTTTACGAGAGCCTCTGGAAGAACAACAGGTAAGCATTTCAAGAGTAAAAAACAAAATAAATTTACCTTCCTCATTTCTTTTATTCATGATCAGCAATCTATGTTATTGTGGTAATTTTGGTTCAAGCAAAAGAACCTGCACATGCACTGAACAACAACGAGTCACATTTAACTACCATATATCTGGTGCATTGAAAGATAGAGTAGATATCTATTTTATCATAAATGAAGAAATTTCAAACTTTGAAAAAAAAACTAGCAGTTCTTATGAAATGTACCAGCAAGTTTTAAAAGCTTTCGAGATCCAGTATTACCGTTATCTTGATTGTGAAACTTTATCATTTTTTAATGGAAAAGTTCCAAAAACTCAACTTAATAAATATATTCACCTTGATAATAAACTCGAATTTTTTTTATTCGATTATATGAAAAAAAAAGGACAATCATTTAGAAAACTTGAAAAAGTCATAAAAGTCGCTAGAACCATAGCTGACCTTGAAGGTAAAAAAGATATTTCAAAGGCAAATTTGCTTGAATCATTATATCTTGTTGTAGAATCATCATTATAATAAAACAAAAGTATTATCTGATTTTAAAATATTTTTTCTTTTTATTTTATTTATATATTGACTTTTATTTGATTAATTTGTTATATTTTATTTAAAGATTTTATCATTTTCAGGAGGATCTTATGAAGATTAAACCACTAGGCGATCGTGTCCTTGTTAAAGTACTACCACCTGAAGAAAAAACAAAAGGTGGGTTATTTTTACCTCAAACAGCTCAAGAAAAGACTCAAGAAGGTCTTGTAGAGGCTATAGGCGAAAGTGATCAGATTAAATTAAAAGTTGGTGATAAGGTTATTTATGACAAATATGCAGGCACTCAACTTAAAATCGAAGAAGAAGAATATCTTATATTGAAAAACACTGATATACTTGCTGTTGTTGAAAAGTAAAGTATTTCACTATTTTAAGATCTTACACACTTAAGAACAACGGCTTTTATCTCTTGAGTGTGAGTTATAGTAGAAAATTCCAAATCCGGGAATCGTAAAATAGAGAGGATGTATTTTATAAGCGTGATATTGAAAATATAAATACTATAAATTGAAACCTGGATAAGAAACTAAAAATAATATTTTAAAACTTTATTTATAAAAAGGTTGCTTTAAAGCAACCTTTTTTACTTTAATTTGAAAGCCAGCACAGTTCTGTTTGGAAGATAACATTTTATATAACTATAATCTGCTTCTTTAAAAATTGGGTAATCAATATTTTTATCAACTCTATCAAAACCACCAAAAATTTTATCGTCACTTGAAAATATTAAATTAAGAGAATATTTATCAGATCGATCAAATTGTTCAAAATTTTTTTTCAATATGTCATTAAGGTCAATCTCAACAGGATAATCTGTATAGCTATTTATCGGATGGAAGTTGAATATATACAAGATAGAATCTCGAATAAAGGAAATTATCTTATTCTTCTCATTTACTCTTAGCATACTTACATTATATGGAATAAAGTTATGAAAATTCTTAAAATTTTTAATCATGCTTTTTTCAAAATTTAAAAGATATTTGAATTTTAAATTTTCATCCTTAGCAAGAAACCATAATCTTCGAGCATAAACAAAACTAAAATTGTTTTCTTTTCGTGGAAAATCTATCCATTCTGGGTGCCCCCATTCATTCCCTATAAAATTCAAATATCCTTCCCCACCAAGCAATAAGACGATAAATCTTATCATTTTATGAAGAGCTATTCCCCTGTCTATTGAAATATCAACATCATTGATATGCATTTTATCGTAAATTGCTCTATCAACAAGCCTAAAAAATATTGTTTTACCACCAACCATAGCTTGATCGTGTGACTCAGCGTACCCAATAACTTTTTCCATTGGCCTTTTAGATGTTAGTGTATAGCAAAGCTGTCCAAGATCCCAATTTTCATCAGGTATTTCAGATAAAGTTTTTTCAAAATAATCTGGGATACCCATTCCTAAACGGTAATCGAAACCAATACCTCCAAATTCTACAGGAAGACACATGCCCGGGAAACCGCTTACATCCTCTGCAATGCTTATAGAAAATGTATTAATTTTATGTAAAAGTTCATTAGCTAATCTGAGATATACCAGCGCATCAAGATCTGTCTCAGAGGTGAAATAATCTTTATATGAACTGAATATTTTTCCAAGTCCATGATGGGTATATATCATAGAGGTTATACCGTCAAATCTAAAACCATCAAAGTTAAATTCTGTTAACCAGTATTTAATATTTGATAATAAAAAATGAATAACTCCAGGTTTTCCATAATCAAAAAGTTTAGAATCCCATAATGGATGATTTCCTCTATCACCTTTATGAAAAAATTGCTCTTCTGTTCCATCAAAAAGATTTATCCCTTCATTTGTATTTTTAACACTATGAGAGTGGACAAGGTCCATGATTACAAGTAAACCCAGTCCATGAGCTTCATCTATAAGTCTTTTCAAATCAACAGGAGATCCAAATCTTGATGATGGCGCATAAAAATTAGATACCTGGTATCCAAAAGAACCATAATATGGATGTTCCATAATTGCCATAAGCTGAATGGCATCATATCCAAGATCTTTTATATAAGGCAAAATATTATCGGTAAATTCCTTATATGAAGTAATGCCTTCCTTTTCACTTGACATACCAATATGAACTTCATAAATTAATAAAGGTCTTTTTAATTTTGAATATAGAGCATCTTTATTACAATTTTTCCATTTATATGCAGTATCCTTATCAGGTGGAAGCAAAAAAGCTGAAAAATCCAGTGTTTCTGGATCCTGTATTACATATCTTGCATATAATGGTATTCTATAATGTTTTCCGATAGCTGTTATATTGTATGATTTTACCTTGATTCCTTCTGGATATTTTTTAAAATTAAGCTGCTCTACTGGAATTTTTATTTCCCATATACCATTCGTCAAGGGTTCAAGCCTGTATTTTGAAGTGTCCCAATCACAAAAATCTCCCGTTAAATATATCCCAAAAGCATTTGGAGCCCATTCTCTGTATATCAAAAAATTTTCTTCATAATGAAACCCAAAATAAAGGTACCCATTTGCGAATTCCGTAATATCTGAACCAGATAATATTGATTCCTTCTTTTTTTTATATATTTGTTCAAAGTTAAGATAAAATTTCTTATAGGGAGCTAAATATGGATCTAAATCGATAACTTTTAATTCATCCATAATTCCCCCTTTATCAATGTGATAAGAGACTTTTACTTCGAAAAAACTTTTGTTATATATCTACATTTATGTTCATAGTAATAACATAAAAAGCAAATATTTAAAAATAATATATTGTCTCAAGATCTAAAACTACTCCAGTTGAAGGATAGTAAAGCAAGCTGTAATATGTAGTCCCTAGCAAATTATTCAGAGCTAAGTTAAAAACCAATCTCTCATTTATTGTATAATTCAATGATAAATTAATCAAGTTATAGCTTTCAAGATAATTATAATTTTCAATATTTAAATATCTTAAACTACAATATTGCCACTGGAGCATGAATTTTATTTTACCAAGTTTTACAAGAACAAGATCAGTCGAACTATTAAAGATTGGAATATATGGAACAAATACTTCATTTGAAATACTGCTGTTTTTTGTAATCCTGGATATGGTCAGAGTTGCTGTTAGATCAAATTCTATATAATAGTTTTCATTAATTGCAAATATATGAGAATAAAAAAGATCTATTCCACAACTATATCCATTTTCAAAATTTAATGGTTTCCATCTATTATCAAATCTTCTTACCCAGACAATAAAATTCTCATAATTGTAATAGTAAATTGAAAGATTCAAGGTGTCCTGCCTTAATTTTAACTCAATACCAGACTCAGCCCCTATAGACCTTTCTGGCAATAAATCTTCGTTTCCTACTGCGATAAAACCATAAGATAAGTACATTTCTTCAAAAGAGGCAAATCTATAACCTGTTGATCCCCTTAAATATAGATTCAAACTGTCAAATTGATTAATATTAAAACTTTTACTCATACCCAGGAATATTGAAGGAATGAAATAAAATGAAATATCACTATCAAAAATTCCCCAGATATCTAAGCTGACTGTCAACGAGAAAGTAAGATCATCTTTCATATACCACAACAAATTTGCTGCTTGAGAAGACAGGATCCTGAAAAGAGAATCATAAGATAAAGACTCATCATTAAGATATTGAGTTTGCAATGATAATGATAAGTTAAGATCTAACTTTTCCATATTTAATATTTTAAGCATCTGCTTAAGATAAATTTGCAAATATTGGCACCCCTCATCAATATCATAGATATAATCATTGCAGATAAATTTTTGATAATTATATTGAAAATTAAAAATAAAATCTCTATAAGCAAAAGTAAACATCGAAAATAATGAATTCTGATAAGTATTTTCATATGGAAATTGAATATCATTTGGTAAAAATTTTCTATATATATCAAAAAGAAAATTAAAATTGAATTTTTCATTTACTATACAATTATATCTTAAAAAAATGTCATAAAAATCATTTTTACCAAAAGAATCAATATAGTCACTCATATAATACTTTGCCTGGATATCAAAAATAGAGACAAAATTCTCTGAAAAGCTCGATAAATGAAAGAACAAACTAAAATTTAATATTGAGGATAAATCAGCATTTATAAACTCAACCTGCTGATCTTTTGCACTTTTTGTCCAGATAACTATTGCTCCACCAACAGCATTTGAACCAAATAAAGCAGACACGTTACCCTTATATATCGTTATCTTCTTTATAGAAGAAAGGGGTAATCTCAATGCATTCAGGTAATTTAGAGAAACAGGAACGCCATCCAGAAAAATCGCAACTCTTGCTGAACTGAAACCTCTTAAAGTAAGATAACCTACCTCAGAATCGTCACTTCCATAAGCTATATAAACTACATTTTTTTGACTTAGAAACTCTGCCACAGTTTGAGCTGGCTCTTCGGAAAGCTGTTGTTCATCGTATGTAGTTGCAAATTGATCAGCAGAATTTTCAGAATCGGATTCATCAGAACTAACAATAATAGTAGAATCCTGAGCAAAAAGAGAATCGGGAAAAATTAAAAGACAGATTACCACTAAAAATAGATAGATGAATAAATACAAACTTTTATTCTTCATTTTAAATTCCATTTTTTAAAAAATAAATTTCAAATTTCACCACTATTATATTAAGCAAATCTCATATATTCAGTTTTTTTATATTGATCTATTTTTTAATTATTTTATGCATTTTTGCATATGCTTATTAAAATAACTTTATCGAGAATAATACCTTCATTAAAAAAAGTGATCATTGTCAGTAAGATTTTTTTTATAGAAACAAAGCCTGGTCTACTCAAATTGCGTGGACTTATTTTTTAATTTATATACCACTCCAAGAGTAAAAGATAATGGAAATTGAAGGGAGAGATTAGTCGGAAAACTAAATTTCAGCAATTTTGCCTTATTTACGGTATAATCATCAAGATACTTATTTCCAGAACTTTGTATTAGCTCTACATCTACTACATTTCCCTTGTTATTTACCTTAAGTTTTAATATAACCTTCCCCTCAATCTTTAATTTTACAGCTTCTATTGGATAAGAAAAAATCGATGAATTTATACAGAATTTAATAGGATTCGAAATAGCAGAGTTAGAGAAATTTTGATAATTTTCATCATATAAAAATTCTCCAGCTGGATTGATAGAAGGTGAATTTTCTATAAATTCACCATCCTTCTGATTTGAGTTACCACCAGTGCCAATGTTTTCCAAAGATACATCAGGTGAATTCTCTGGAGATTTCCCATCTATTTTGTTGATATTTTTTTCAGATGATTCAGCACTATTTCCTTTTGAAGCGTCATTAGATATAAAATTGGTTGAATTATATGAATTTTTACTTTGATCGCTTTTAATATTTATATCATTTTGAAAGACTTTTTGCCTTATCTTTAAAGGTGACTCTTCATTTTCACCATAAGAAAGATACTCAACAAAGCTGTAACTTGATAATAGTTCTATATCTATAGGTTGCAATATAACATCTTTAGTCTCTGCCAGACTACTCTTTGTTGTATGAATAGAAAAAGCAAAAATCAAAAGAATGTGAATAAGCAAAGCTAAAATAAATGCAAGCATGATGGGCTTCGAAGATATACTACTAATCTTTTGAAAGAACAGCAATAAATTTTTTCTAAATTTAAAAATATTTGATTTTTGCTTTTTCATATAAATATTCATATTACCCGTATTTATAAGACTTTTTCCTAAGATTCCAATAAATAGCGCTCCTGTAACTATTTTTTAGATAGTTTTTTTATTAGACCTTATTTCAGGAGCATTATTAAATTCTGTTTTACCGACCTTTTCGATAGTAAAAGTCCACCGGATAACCGCTAAATTCCACAAATTTTGAAAAGTTTAGTAAGCTAAAATTTGTTAATTTAACCAAAGAAAACTGATTTGGTTTTTTCCATGGTGTATTTAAAATTGTTATATATACACCATCAGAAAGTTCTCCTATCTTTACAACTGAAATCTGGTGATTTTCAAGTTCTATATTGCTATTTTTTTCTATTCCCGAACTAAATGTAACGGTACTATCATCCAGCACTGTCCTGTATAAATTTGAATTTGTAACAAAGTAAAGAGCTCCATCATAAGTTGTTGAAACACCACCTATATACTCTCCATCCGAAAGTTTTGATGAAGATACCTTTGTAAAAGAAAAGGAACTACCAGATTGAGTAACTTTCAATCTAAGAAATCCAGATTGATTGTAGTAGTTCCCTGTAGCAAGAAGATCTACTATCTGATTATCATCATGGACAACAGCCTGTGTGAAGTTAACAAGATCAAGTCCAGTAAAAGCCTGTGAAAGATCAAGCTCTGCGACCTTTTGCATATTATCTTTTTTGAGAATATACAATTTACTGTCTTCATATAAATTTGTATTTAAGTTATAATTTGTATTAATGGTTAAAAGATAGTCGGTACCAAAGTTTGCAATAGTCTGCAAACCGCAATTCTCTTGATAAAGTTGATCACTTGAAGTTATTTTATCAGTTTCAAGATCAAGTTTCAAGACTCTACCTGAAACATTACCTGAAATATACATATAACCGCCATCGATAAACGCATTGTAAGGATTTGTTCCCGGTGGCAATAAATATTTTTTTATAAAACCAAGATTTAAGGTAAATTTAGATATAGAATTATCGAGAGAATTTACGACATAAATGTAATTATCCGAACCAATTATCTGTTGAGGAGCATAGTTTGCATTGGCCTGTTCACCAACAGGTATTGCATCGATAAACTCGTCACCTGCAATATCATAGGGTAAGATAACATTTCCAGTGCTATTAAGAAACAAAATGTAATCTTTAAAAACATCAAGAACACCAGTTTGAAAAACACAGCTAGAAAGAACAAGTAAAATAAGAAGTAGAAAAATTAAAGAAAATTTTTTCGAGTGAAGACAAAAAAAGTTTAGATTTTTTCTCATATTTCCTCCAAAAAGATTTGGAGGGGAGTTTGGCTCATATTGAAGTACAAAATAACTAATATAAGAATATCAAAGAAGTTATTTTGAATATCTCCAACGAGAAGATAACCCTCCCCTAGCGGATATCTCCTCAAAACAGGCTCTTAGCTTTTCTACATAAACAGGTTATGCAAAGAAAAGCAATTAAGAGCTTTAAGATATAGGAAGGTCTCCTGACTGAGGCAAACTCTGCAACCTTCCCACCAAAAATGGCAGTGGTATATAGCAAAGCATAAAGCCATCACAGTGCCTGGGGGCGTATGGGACTTTCACCCTTTTCCCTTTTATGCCTAAATGGCTCCTATATCTTTGAGCAAGCATATTATACAAAATAAAAAATAAATATCAATACGAATTAAAATATAATAAGATAAAAATAGATCCTCCACAACTAAATACGAGTACAACAGTCATAATTGAAAGTCCATAAAAATATAACTTTACTCTAAAGTTCGGGAAAAAGATTGTATGCTTAAAAGTCTATGAATAATACTACTGGATATATTCAAAGGTTAAATATTTATTGAAAATTATTCAGATAATGCAGCTTCAAGTTGCTTTTGGCTCAATTTTTCGTTAAACTAAAATTTAAATCCTACTTAACAACTGTTTTTTCAATAATAGGAAGGAAACCAATAATCTTGATATTAAGACCAAATTGCCTTTCAAGAACGACAAGTAACTCTTGATTATCAGCATCTGTAACTATAAAAATCAAGTCTTCAGGAAGGTATACAAGAGGGAGAAAAGAGGAAAGCTGGCTTGCCTTTTCATATGTTGTAGGAATTATTTTAATATCTTTAGAAAATAAACTATTTATCGGCTCCATAGCTAAAAGAGTATCTATATTTTCTTTAGAATAAAGATCTGAACTATTAAGGTTATAAACTGGATAGGAAAGAATTTCCAACCTTTGAGAACTATCCTTAAAGAATCTTTCAATCACTTTATCGGCGTTATCTCTAGACTCTTTAACCTTTTGCTCTATCTGTTCATCTGTAAGCTTGTTTGTAAAACTAAGATCGATTTCTCTGCTTTGAAAATTGGGATCAAGATATCTTGCAACATTTTTAAACTCATCGCCCTTTTGTGTATCACCTTTATCATAATAATATAAAGCAACCTTGTAATATGATGCTGCTAACAATATTTTTTGATTTGAGGTAAGGGATGCAAATGGATTGGAAGATGAAACAAAAAAAATTGATATTAATAATATAAAAAATAGAAAAATAAAAATTCTTCGAGATTTATACATTTTCATTTTTTTCTCCCTTATCATACAATCTTAAGTTAATTATAGCAGAATAATTCAAGTTTTCAATATCAATTTCATCATTTAATTTCAATAATAATTGAACTGTACAATAAGCCATAAAATCTTCAAGAGCAAATTCTTTAATACTTTTCAAGTCGATATTTTCTTTATAATATATAAGTTTATCAAAGTATTCATTGGATAACACCGGCGAGTTCGTATTTATTGCAACAAGAATATAATCTCTCTCTTTTTTTTCAAAACTTATATTCATTTGATATGAAGAAATATTTTTATTTGATAAAAGAAAAAATAATAAGGAAAAAATAATTTGCTCAATATGTTTATAATCATGAATAAAAACAAAATCACCCTCACTTACCTTAAAATCAACCTTTTTACCAAAATATTTCTGCAAAAAGTCAATAATTCTTCTCAAAACCTCATATATCTCACTAAAGTTAAATGGTTCAAATATAAAGTCTATCTTACCTTCGGTCAACCTGGAATAATCTATAATATCAAGGATATTATACAATAAAAAATATGCATTTTCTTCAATATTCTCAATATCACCTAAAATATCTATCGGGATATTATCTTTTTGAAATTTATCGATAAACATTGTAAACCCAAGAATAGAATTTAAAGGTGTAAGAAGCTGATGATATATTTTGTTAAAAATATTATTCTTTGTTTGTTCAAGTTCAGAAATTATATGCAAATTTTTAAGCAATTGGTGATTCTTTTGTTTTATTTCACTTTTACTCTGGACAAGAACCTGTTCAAGATTTTCTATATATTGTTTTTGCTCATTCAAATAAAAAAAGGCAAATATCAAAAAACTTAAATTTTCTTTTATTTTATCAATAATAAGAAGTTTTTTGATATATTTCAATGAATCTATCTTATCATTATTAAAGTATAATCTTAGCATGCCAGCAAATTGTTTTTCAAATGATAATTCAATATCAATACTTAAAAGGTTACTTTCCTCATAATTCCTGGAAAGATAAGAGTTCTCAATATCTTGATTGTTTACCATAAAGTGCAAATTTAGCAGTCCATATGAAGCATTCAATTTTTCAACAACAATGTTTATTAAATCGTTAAAATATTTTTCAGATCTATTAATTGAGAGATTTTCATTTATCATACTTAATAAGGTGAATCGATATATATATGATAAGATCTGATCACTTAAACTCTGGAAATTAGTTAAAATCATTGTTATATATGATTTGATCAAAGGAATAATTGCTTCAACGCATTTTTCGCCTTTTGAAGAATCAGGTGGAAAAAGAAAAGTAAGGTTTATTTTACTGTCAAGAACAGTTATGGTTTCAAGATTGAGAGAATTCTGAAATTTTATAGCCTGTATATCTTTAAGAGTTAAAGGTTTATCATTATAATCTAATCGGGGAAATGAATATATAAGCAAAAATCTATCTGTCTGTTTTTCAGCTTGTAAAAAAATATAAATATTCTGAATATCAAGTTTGAAAAAAAAATATGTAAGATCATCAAAAATCTTGCTCTCATCAAACGATAAGTTGTTAGTCATCTTATTACCAGTTGTTTTCCCCGGGTTTATCTCTTTTCTTTCATTCTAAAAGTTTAATCTAATAGTATTTAAAAGCTTTTTATTAAAAAAACGGTACTTCCGGTTAATGCATTCTTTTTAACATTAAAACAATATTTGTATAGCATAGAATACATATACTCGTTCATCCGGTAAGTGTAGGCTTATTTTAAAAAATAGAAATGTATAAATCCTTATAACAATAATAAATAAAGATAATTGTTTATTTTCGCTCATCGCAATTTTTCTTTGTATGGCCTGGTAATACAAACTAAAGAAGAAAACAAAGATAATTTGCCGGATGAACCAAAAATAAAAACTACAAATAACGATGATGGCTTATATTAAACTAATTGTTAATATTGTCAATAAAACATCCATTTTTTATATAAAAATAATTGTAAAAATCAAATTACCTGATATAATTTTTTTGTTGTTTAAATTACCATTTTGTCTTCTAAAATGCGTTTGATTTTTCACTCTTCACTGTTTAAAACAGTTAAAAATTCGTGAAAAAGAGCTAATTTTTTTTACGTGTTTCCTATATTTAGGCTTGAAGAGTCTAATTTTTTCATTGACTTTATTTACAATCACAATTTTATTACTGTTACACTTAAATAAAATAAAGAGACGAAGATTTTATTTTTTGTTTTTGCCAATTTATTATTTAAAAATAAACCGTGGTTTATCAGAAATATTATTTCGGAAAAGGTTATAAATTATGAAAGTCAAACCTACAAATTCGAAACTATATCTTGACCAAAAGCTTATTGATGAATCCAGACAATACGCAAAAGAAATAGTTTTGCAGGTTCAAGATTTTATTGAACCTAGATCGACAACTACAGTGGAGAGAGCCATTTTAAGGCTTTTCGGTGTTGAATGGTTTAGTGAAAATGAGCAACTTCCCTATGTCAATATAATAGTTGAAAAATTGCAAAAAGAAAAGCTTATAGAAAGAGGTGTTACTTATTTTTTAATAAATGGCTTGCTTCAAACTGGTTTATCTATGCAAGATTTTTGTGCAAAGATAGTTGATGGATCTCTTCGATTTTCGCAAATTGAACCTCTTCCACTTGATATTGTGAAAGATAAAGCTTTTGAGATAGCTAAAAAGAGAGCTTCTATCATAGAATCAAATGTTACTAAACGAAAAGAAATGATTAACAATCTTTCAGAATCAGATCCACCTTATCTTTACTTGATTGTCGCAACAGGTAACATCTATGAGGATGTTGTTCAAGCTCAAAATGCTGCCAGAGCAGGTGCTGATATAATTGCAGTTATACGATCAACGGCTCAATCATTACTGGATTATGTTCCAAATGGTGCAACAACAGAAGGTTTTGGGGGGACATACGCAACTGAAGAAAATTTTAAAATCATGAGAGCTGCTTTGGATGAGGTTTCTATTGAAATTGGGAAGTATGTCAGGCTTGTCAATTACTGTTCTGGTCTTTGTATGCCTGAGATTGCAGCTCTTGGTGCTTTACATAGACTTGATGTTATGCTTAATGATTCAATGTATGGGATTTTATTTAGAGATATTAATATGCAAAGGACATTCATAGATCAATATTTTTCAAGGATGATAAACTCTTTTGCTGATATCGTTATTAACACAGGTGAAGATAATTACCTTACAACTTCTGATGCCTATGAAAAGGCTTATACTGTACTTGCATCACAGCTTATAAATGAACAATTTGCACTTAAAGCTTATTTACCACCAGAACTTATGGGTCTTGGCCATGCGTTTGAGATGGATCCCGATATTGAGAATCAGTTTCTTTATGAGTTAGCACAAGCTCAAATGGCAAAGGAAATCTTTCCCGATGCTCCACTAAAATATATGCCACCTACAAAATTTATGACTGGAAATATTTTTAAAGGTCATGTACAGGATGCAATGTTTAATGCTGTTTCTATAATGACTTCTCAGACCATACATCTTTTAGGAATGTTAACAGAAGCCATACACACTCCATTTATGATGGATAGACATCTTTCTCTTGAAAATGCTAAAATGGTTTTCAAAATCATGAGGAATTTTGCTGATGAAATTGAATTCAAGAAGGATGGAATAATTGTTAAAAGAGCATCAGAAGTTTTAAATCAAGCTCATGAACTTCTAAAGACTATATCATCTAAAGGACTTATGCAGGCTATTTCTGAAGGCATTTTTGCTGATATAAAAAGAACGACAACAGGTGGAAAAGGTTATGATGGAGTATTCTTGAAAGATAAAGAATACTTTAATCCATTTGAAATTATCTTTAAAGAGAAATTAAAAGAAAGAAACAAAGGTGTTTTTTAGTTCTATTTTTTAATGCTATATATGAAGTAGAATTATCATTATCATTTGCCCTTTGTTATCTGTTATTGGTTTATATCTATTTAATATTTCGGGAATATGAATTTTTAACAAAATATTTTTCTTGATATATTAATTTTCTGGCTTTTTCATGGCATTTTGCATACTTCTGTATAGTGCCTGCAAAAGCCATATTCCGGAACTTTTAGCTTTGAGCTGCATTATGTTTTGGTTTTCTCGAACTTTTGATTTTTAGTTTTATACTTTATTTTAGTTTATATCTCAATTAATCTCTTATTCAAGAAGCGCAATTAATTGTTTTAAAATAAAAATTATTATAGAGGTAAATCATGAATATAAAACAGGTAAATTTAAAAAAAATCAAACCTTACGGTGATACTCTCGATGATGGAAAGATCCAGTTTTCATTTACTCTTCCTGTTAATGCCTCTGATGAAGCTAAAGAATGCGCAAAAAGATACCTTGAAATGCTTGGATTTTCCAATGTTATTATTACGCATATGGATGCTATGGGCAAAGGTTTTTCATTCTTTGTTGCTTACGCTTCAGCTGATAAAACTATAGATTTTACAACTATTTCCGTTCCAAAAGCAACAAGAGAGGTATGGGATAAGCATACAATCGTCGAAAAGGTTGAAAAAGAATTAAAGAGGAATATAACAATAGTTGGTGCCTGCATAGAATCTGATGCTCACACTGTTGGTATAGATGCTATATTAAATATGAAAGGGATAGCCGGGCACAAGGGATTAGAATCTTACCACGGTTTTGTCGTTTATAACATGGGAGCCCAGGTACCTTGCGAAGAGGTTATTGCCCTTGCAAAAAAAGTTAATGCAGATGCTATTTTAATTTCTCAAATAGTCACACAAAAAGATATACATGTTGCAAATCTTACTAAATTTATTGAACTCCTTGAAGCTGAAAAGCTGCGCGATAAGGTCATCGTTATAGCTGGTGGACCCAGGATTACCCATGAGCTTGCACTTGAGCTTGGCTATGATGCTGGATTTTCTGTGGGAACATATCCTGAAGATGTCGCTACTTTTATTGTTCAATCTTTACTTCATAAAAATCTTAAGTAAACAAGATGAAAAAAACTTATAACCTTCTGGCTGGACCAACTGAAATATTTTTAAAATTTAAAGATAAACTTTTTCAAACACCTATATCTCAAAGATCCCCTACTTTTTTAAAAACCTGGTATAATATAAAAAACAATCTAAAAATTTTGCTGGATAATATAGATGGTGATATTGCAATAATCACAGCATCGGCTTCCGGTGCTATGGAAGCTACAATACTGAGCTGCTGTGACGAGTATAGTAAAGTTCTTGTCATCTCCTGTGGCAAATTTGGAGATAGATTCTTTGAACTTACAAAGATTCATAAAATAAATGCTCATTATCTTTCATTTATCGAAGAAAGATTGGTTGATTATTCTATAGTTGAGAAAACACTAAAAAATGGAAACTTTACGCATATATGCTATCAGATCTGTGAAACTTCCAGCGGAATATATTGTGATCCGCAAATTATTAAAGATCTGGCTACCAAATATCGTTGTATAACCATAGCAGATGCCGTGTCAGCTTTCTTATCTGAGATAATATATCAGGATGAAATGAGTATAGATTTTTTGATACTTGGCTCTCAAAAAGGTTTTAATGCCCCGGCTGGAGTTTCTTTTGTTTCAATCAATAAGAGAGGACTTGAATTAATTAATAATAAAAATACTAAAAGTCTTTATTTTAATCTTAAATATTATCTTATGGATCCACCTTTTACACCGGCTATAAACACGATACTTTTTATTGAAAAATTTCTTATATATGTGAATAAAATAGGTTATACAAATATAATTAAAAGAAATGAAAATTACGCATCAAAAACAAGAGAATTTCTTAAAAGATACAAAATAAAATTGTATGCTAAAGACCCATCATCAGCTGTTTCAGTTTTTGAATATGATAAAAGCGATGAGCTGATAGAATTTGCAAAAGATAAATATAACCTTTTACTCTCGGCTGGACAGGGAAAACTAAAAGGAAAAGTCTTTAGAGTAGGTCATCTTGGTTTGACAGAAAAAAGAAGCTATGATATACTTTTTATAGCTTTAAAAAAGTTTTTTCAACAATGTGAAACTTCTTAACTTTAATGAAGACTTATTCCATGGGACCATATATGATAGATGGAAAGATTATTAATATCTCCCTTTTAGCATGCGTAAATGTCTTGAAACAAATAGCCAATATCGATATTACAAAAAAATCCATATTTATAGCCAAGGAGTCATATTCAATAGATAGTGATCTTTTGAAAATTGGTTTAAAAGGGGATCTAAATGGTGATATACTCATCGCAATGAATCCAGCATTGAAAAAAAAGGTTGTAGATGCGTTTACCGAGCAATATAAACAACTGGCTAATTCCGATAGTATTGATATCGAACAATCAGCCTTTGAAGAAATTGGAAATATTATTGTTGCAAAAATATCTGCCTACCTCGTACAGATTCAGAAAAAAACCGATATAACAACTGTTAAATATCTTTCAAATGTCAAAGAAATAAACTACGAAAATATAGCCATTATAGATATGTCTTCCCCTGATGGAAATATTTCAATTTGCATCGGAATAAATGAAATTCAATTTACAAGATCGATATCTTTTTTATTTTTTGGTTTTCCGGAAGATTCTATGGAGGATATCACAACTCAATTTATTCCAAAAGGATTTGAAGTTTATTTTTCTCCAACAATAGAAGGTTTTATAAGCACATTATCACAAAAAAAGATAGATATAGCAATCATTGATTTTTATGCTGTAAAACCGGATCTTTCAAGATTTTTGAAATCTACCCTGTCAGCTTTAACTTATAAAGTAAACCTTATCTTTGGTGTAACAAAACTTGATGCACCTAAATTAAAAGAAGTTCCTGCATCTGATGAAAAATATCAAATAATAGGAATATATTTGAAAACATTTTCGCTAAATGAAATGATTAAATATATTTTTACTGTTATAGAAAAGATTGGAGTGAGAGCTGATGATAGAAGAAAGCATATAAGAGTATGTATAACACCAAATAACCGATACTATGTACGAATAAAAGATAAAGGCGCTAACTTTAACGCAAGACTTGTGGATATATCTTTAGGCGGGTTTAGAGCTGAAATAGATCTTGATGATAATATGTCACATCTATTTATTGGCAAAGAACTTGAAACTGTAGATATTTTTTTGAAGTTTAACAGGTTAATAACCTCCTGCAAAGTAGTTTCAATCGATAAAAAATACTTTTCGGTCTCATACAATAACCTCACTGACCAGGAAAGAAACATAATCTCTCAAACTATTTTTAAGCTTCTATCTGAAAAGTAGTATATACTTTTTCAAGATTTATAAATACCTGGTTTTAAAAATCTATATTTTCTATCAAGATAAAAAGATAAAAAACTATGAATAAAATATAAAATTAACATCAAAATAAAGCAAATAATTTCTGGCATATTATATTCAATAACAGAAAACTCGAATGTTGATAGTTTTGCCAGCATTATCGAAATTAAATCAAAAAAACCAGATGAGATGACACTAAAAATTCTGAATGGATTTATAAACAAGGATAATATCGCAAAATAGAGGGCAACAGTAAAAAGAGGAATTGCAAATATATTGATAAGAGGAGTGAGAAGATTGACATTCCCAAAAAATGCAAGCAAAAGAGGAAGTTGAAAAATAAAAATATCCAGACTTGTAAGAATAGGAATAAATATAGATTTAATTATTTTTGAACTCTGGTATTCTGAATACTGGTATATTATGAATAGAGATGCAATAGCAGTTATAGATAAAAGCAGGCTAATACTCAATATCTGATCTGGCTGTGCTAAAAATACAAAAAATATAACGAGAGCAATTGAGTTTTCAAATTTTGGTTTAAGATTAAAGTATCTTATAACATAAGCTACAAATAGTGAAAAAAAGGCTCTAAGAAAGGAAACCTGCCAACCAGCAAACGCCAGATAAAAAAAAGAACAGAGAAGCAAAAAGATAGGATTTTTGCTAAAAATACCAAGTATCAGTATTAAAATCCCAAGATGTTGTCCGGAAAGAGCATAAAGATGACTTGTTCCAGTTTTTCGATATAACTCAAAAAGAGGTTGATAAGCAAACTGTTTACTCCCGGTAATTATTGCATAAATGCTCGCTGCATTCCATCTATCATAGTATTTAAGCAATCCATTATAAAGTTTCTCTTTAATCTTAACTCTTAATTTACCAAACTTGCTACCCTGTTTCAATATTTTGAAAATATCTGTTCTATTTATGCTTATCTTGCCACCTGTAATGCAATATCTCTTCAAAATCGAAGATTTAAATACAAGCAATTGATCTGAAGAAACATTTGACAGAGAATCACAATAGATATTTACAGGAATTCTTGTACTATAAAATGTTATACCATCTGTAAATGAGATAATAAAACCTGCTGATTTTGAGTACTTTTCATATTCACCCTGATAATCAGTTACCTGGGCTATAAAGTAAGGATATTTTTCTATAAGGGAAGATAAAATTTCTGGTTTGTAGTTAATATCAGCTTGAATATACCTATAAACAATTGAAAATAAAAAGATAATAAGCAATATTGAAATAAAAAGTATAGATTTTCCAGTTTTTTCAAAAAAAATTAATATTACTACAAATAGCAAAATCAATAAAAGAAGGAGAAAAAAAGAAACCTTGAAAAAAAAACTCATCTCATAAGTTTTTTTTAACAGATATGAACCAATAAACGCACCGAGAAATATTAAAAAAGGCAGCAAAAACATTAATATTCTGGATCTTGAAAAAAAATCCTTACCACTTAATAACACTGTTAACTTTCTCATTCATATCTTCGCAAGATTTAATTATTGCTTTTTCAAATCCAAGGTCTCTGTATAAATCAAGGTAAGAATAAAGAATAGATCTTGAAGCATTGACTATAAAACCAATATTTTTTGAAAAGGCATATTTTAATGCGTCAATATCCCCGCCCTGAGCTCCAAAGCCAGGAATCAGGAAAAAAAGTCCCGGAAAGGATTTCCTGATAATCTTTATTTGCTCAGGCATGGTTGCACCAACAACTATACCAGCAGCAAGATAGCCGTTCTCACCTTTCATATCACTAAAATAACTTGAAACATCTTTTGCAACAGTTAAATAAAGAGGATAACCATCTAAATCTTTATCCTGATACTCAGCAGAAGATTTGTTTGAAGTTTTAGATAAAATAAATGCACCTTTTTTATAACATTCGATGACCTTTTTTAAAGGTTTATATGAATCAGAGCCAAGATAAGGATTAACAGTAAGAAAGTCAGCATTAAATACCTTCTGTTTTTTATCTGAAACTTCAGCTTCTCCAAGGAATCCCTGGACATACCCTTCCATCGAAGAATCAATATCGTTTGATTTTGCATCGGCTATAACTAAAAACCCAAGTTGTTTTGCGTACGAAATTGTCTGATAAAATGCATACACGCCCTCTGGTCCATATTTTAGATATAAGGAAAATTGAGGTTTGACCACAGCAACTTTACCAGCTAAAAGCTCCAGCACTGTTTTATTAAATTTTAAAATCGCATATGAAGCCCCACTCAAAGTTTTACCAAATAATTTTTCACCTTCTTGAATAAATAAATCAGGAATTTTGTCTAAAAAGGGATCCAGTCCAACACAAATGGCAGATTTAGTGGTTTTCATCACTAAAATAAGATCATCTATTGCATAATTCATAAGTACCTCTCTATTTTAGCCATTATATGCTAAAATTGTAATTATTCAATAATTTAGGTTCATCCGGTAAGAACTTATTTATTAAAAAAATCGTTTGCCATTTTACACTATTTCTTAAAGTCGAATTTTCTGGAATAAACTTGACAATACTGCAGTCAAAAGTTGAAAATCTCTAAAAGATCCTGACATACTAAATCCTGGAGATAGAATACTACAGAAAAATCAAGAATAAAAATCTGAAAATATATATACTTAAAATTATGCAGACCTAAATATAACCAGAATGAATTTGAGATTTATTTTATTAGCAGAGTTAATGCAAACAGTTTTCATAATAAGCCTTCCCCTTTAAAAGAAAAATAGCTGTCACCAATTATTATATGATCTAAAAGTATTATAGAAAACTCTTTTGAAAAATTCTGCACCTTTTGAGTAAAGGCGATATCTTCGGAAGATGGCTGTGTGTCGCCGCTGGGATGATTATGAACTATAATTATCCTTGTAGCATCATACTTTAAAGCATAACTAAAAATTGTCCGTAGATTAACATATGCAAAATCGACTGAACCATATGCTATCACAACGCTCGTGAGAACATTATGATGAGTATTAAGATAAATTGCTATAAAAGTCTCTCTATCAGGGGAGATGAGATTTGTTACATACTTGATACAACTTTCTGGAGAAGTAATAGTAGCTGGCCATTTTGCCTTTGAATCTAAAAAGTGAAAAATAATATTTAATAAACTATTTATTCTTTTTTTCTTGATAGAATTAAAAATATCTGATTGAATAAATCTATGCGAGTAGATCGACTGATACAAAGAGGAGCTTAATTCTTTCACTTCTTGCTCTGAAAAATCGTGAAATAAATTTTTTAAATTCTTATATAGATATTTTTCTTTTTCTTCTAAGATGGTTTCATGCATGCTTATCTCTTAAAAAATAAATTAATTAAATAAATCCAGCATATGTTCAAAAAGTAATATTTTACCCAAAATATGCTTACACCAAATAATAGTATAAAAATCATCAAAAATTACATAAAATTCCTATCTTTCTTGAATTTTTACACATAATGATTTATGCTAAGATTATACGATTTATAGTAGTATTGTTTATAACTATATGGTTTTATTTTTAAATCACCCGGCAAATTATCATCTCGCTCTTCGAAAGTAAAGATTTAATCACTACCTCATGGATTCTTCAACATTAAGTATCTGAGAGCGAAAAGATATCGATTTCTCTTCAAATTGCTATTAAATAAAATTGGGAAGAGCGATAAATATAAATAAAATCTATATAAACAATTTTTTTTAAATTGATAAAATAAATTGCACTAAATTTTTAAGGATAATATAAAGGTTTTAAGCAATGGATTTTAATATCACAGATTACTCATCTTCCGAAGATTTAAACTCAAAACTTAGCGATATTATTTCTACAAAGAGCCTTCTTATATCCTCACTATATGATTTTGCCAAATCCTTCGAGAAGTTTGAATACCCTGGTTTGCAGAAAGATATAATATATTATACAGTAATGCATATAAAGGAATTGTATCATTTTGATAATGCTATTTTTATAAATTACGATGAAGCAAACAATAGTTATTTCATAAAGGGTGGAGAAGTTGCATATAGAGTATATGACATAAAACCATTTGAAACCAATGATATATTAAAGTTTGCTCATAAAACTATGAATATCACTATTAAAATATTCAATCAAAGAATTCACAGCCAGATTTCAGATCTTGAGATTTCAACTACAGTTTATATTCCCATACATTTTAAAAAAGAACTATTTGGGTTTATAATGCTTGAATCAGAAAAGGTTCTAAATCTTAACTCAGATGATATCTCCATAATATCTATAATAGCCTCTCAGATGGGTTTTGCACTTAAAAATGCTCAACTTATAGAAACTGTTGAATCAAACTTTCTTTCAACAGTAAATTCACTTGTATCAGCAATAGAAATAAAGGACATTTATACTAAGGGACATTCATCAAGAGTTGCTAAGTATACTATTAATTTTGCCTTCTTCTTGAATTTGCCAAAAATTAAATTAAAATCATTAGAGATTTCTGCTCTTTTACATGATATCGGTAAAATCGGAATTCCCTCTGAACTTTTAAATAAGAAGGAAAAATTATCGATTAGTGAAAGAGATCTTATAAAAAAACATCCCGAGATGGGTGAACATATACTGGCCCCTCTTAATTTTCTGGGAAGTGAAAGGATTATTATCAGACACCATCATGAAAAATGGGATGGATCAGGCTATCCAGATAATCTAAAAGGGGATATGATCCCTTTTGAAAGCAGACTTTTAAGTCTTTCAGATGCACTTGACGCAATGGCTACCGATAGACCTTATAGAACTGCATTAAAATTTCCAGATATTATTAAAGAATTTGAAATCTATCGTGGCACGCAATTTGACCCTGAACTTGCAACTAAGTTCATAGAATTTTTAGAGATTAATCAACATCTTTTGAGGAGAGATTATGAAAATTAAAAACACACTTGAAGATTTAGTATACAACCTTGTTTCAAATATAATAGAAAACAATGATGACTTTCCTAAAAACCAGAAGTTTAAAATGGATGTTATCTGTTATGTTTTAAATAGAATTTATCCAGAATACATAGTTTCTTATAGAGGTTTAATATATGAGGAGCTTGAGTACAAACACGATCCCCAAAAACTTGCAGATATAATAAGTCTCATTTATGATGGAATAAATATAATAAAATCGAGAAGAAAAGATGAAACTGGAACTAATAAAGAAGAGGATGAAGAAGATAATGAAATCCAGTGGGATTATTCTGAAATGGAAAATGACGAATACTATTTTAATTTTCCTCAAATAATCGGGGAAGTACTTGATACAAATACATTTGAGCCTGTTGATAATGCACAGGTTTTACTCACTGATAGCAGTTCAAATCCACTTGAAATGTCTACCTCATTCTGGAAAAATCCATGCATGACTTTTGCCAAAACAAAAGGCATCTTCACCTTCTGGCCAAAATCTATTAAGGCATCAAAAGATGAGCAACAAACCGAAAAAAAGTTTATCTTAAAGATAGTTGTATCAAAAGATGGTTATTTAAAAGAGGATAAACTCATAAATCTTACTTTAAAACCACAAAAATTTTCAATTAACCAGATTCGAAGAACAAATATGCTTTCGCTTGATCCTATATATCTTTCAAAATAGATATTGATAGAAAATATAAGATGGAATGCATGCTATTTCTTACCTTGCGTTTGTAAAATAAAATTCAGTGCAAAAAATAGTTAATTTTGTTAGGTAATCTTATTATATCTTTCAGGAGGATATTATGTTAGAGGAAGTAAAACATCTTGGTCATGCATCAATTAGAATCGAAAGCACAAAAATAGTTTATATTGACCCATTCAATATTAAAAATCCAAAAAAAGATGCTGACCTCATCTTCTGCACACACTCACACTATGATCATCTATCTATAAAGGATATAAAGCTTATAAGCAAGGATTCCACTAAACTTATAGTTCCTTCCGAAGCTATTGCTGCAGCAAAGGAATCTAAATTAAACATAGTTGAAGTTGAACCAAATAAAAACTACACAATAGACTCCGTTTCATTTTCAACAGTTCCGGCTTATAATATCGGAAAATCCTTTCATCCAAAGAGTAAAAATTGGGTTGGTTATATAATTTTTTTAAATAATACAATATATTATCACTCTGGAGATACAGATTTTATACCTGAAATGAAAAATATTAAGGCTGATATCATCTTTTTACCAGTTGGAGGAACTTATACGATGAACTGGAAGGAAGCCGCTGAAGCTGCGAATACTATCTCCTGTTCGTATGCTATTCCCATTCATTATGGCGATATAGTTGGAAGTAAAAATGATGCACAAAATTTTGTAAATGAGATCAGGTTACCTAAGAAAGGTGTAATACTCATCGAATAAAAATTTTTATTTCCTGGACTTTTGACTTTAGGTTTTGACTTTATTGATAAGATCATTTTTTCCTAACTTTAGACTGTTATATATCTTTTCTATAGTAAAGGTTATCAAACTTTATTTTTTCTATATCTTGATAAACATTTTTTCTGGCTTCTTCCAATGTTTTCCCTCTGCTTACAATGTTTAAGACTCTGCCTCTATTTGTGACTAACTTGTTATCTTTATAGTCAACACCAGCAAAGAAGATTTTTGATAGGTTGTTTTTACTTTTTTCTCCAATAAAGTCCTTATAACCAGCTATTTCATAGCCAACTTCATATTTATCTGGATAACCTTTTGATGCTGCAACAAGAGTGACACTAAAACCTTCTTTCCAGTTCAAATCAAGTTTTTCCAGATAACCATTCATGCAAGCATCTATACAGGTTGAGAAATCTGTATCCAATGAAAAAAGGATCGAAGATGTTTCAGGATCTCCAAAACGTACATTGTATTCAAGTAGAAATGGACCATCTTTCGTTATCATTACACCAAAGTAAAGAGCACCTGAATATAGCAAACCTTCTTTTTTCAGAGCATTAAAAGTCGGAAGTATTATCCTTTTTTCAAGCTTTTGCATGTCATCTTCAGTCAATAATGGATTAGGTGAGATAGCTCCCATACCACCAGTATTTGGACCCTGCTCATTATCAAATGCTTTTTTATGATCCTTCGCAGATATAAGAGGTTTGAAACTCTTCCCATCTGATAATACTATTATTGAAGCTTCATAACCCTGTAAACATTCTTCAATAACTATTTTTTCACCCGATTTGCCAAATTTGCTTTTATTGAAAAGAAGGTCCAGGATATTCATGGCTTCTTCATAGCTTTGTACAATGAACACTCCCTTTCCCTCTGCAAGTCCATCCGCTTTTACTACTACCGGATATTTCCCTGCTGAAGATAAAAAATCTGCTGCTTTTTTGAAATTATCAAATGTTTCAAATCTTGCCGTCTCGATGCCATATTTCTTCATTAAATTTTTTGCAAATATCTTACTTCCCTCAAGCATTGCACTTTTTGCAGGTGGTCCAAAGACATCTATTTTCTGCATTTTACAGAGATCCACAAATCCTTCTACAAGAGGCTGCTCAGGCCCAACCAGAATTGTATCAATTTGGTTTTCCTTTGCAAAATTTATCATCTGCTCAAAATTTGAAAATTTTACTATTTCACATTTAGGCTCAAAAGTCATTCCAAAATTCCCTGGTGATATAAAAACCTTTTGTGTATAAGGATTTAAAGAAAGTGCCCAGGCCATAGCATGTTCTCTTGCTCCACTTCCAACAATAAGATATTTTCTGTTTTTGCTATTCTTTTTCATAAAATTATCCCATATAAATTTAATGCATAAGTTATTTTAAATATCCTCATAGATAAATGTTTTAATAAAAAGTATAGGTGATTGTAATAAACAATTGAAGTTAGATTCTTACATTTTAAAACCATAAAAATCAAATAGACTTATTACGCTAAAGTGTATATGATACACTCAACACTGTTGAATTAGTAAAATTAGTGCTTGAAATGTCTCATACCAGTAAAAATCATACTTATTCCCAATCTATTACACATATCTATGGAGTCTTTATCCTTTATTGATCCTCCAGGCTGAATAATAGCCTTTATATCATACTTTGCCGCACATTCAACTATATCAGGAAATGGGAAAAAACCATCTGATGCTAAAACACAACCTTCTGGCGTCCTTGATAGTGCATTTTCAGCAGCCCATATTCTATTTGTTTGTCCACCACAGATTCCTTTTGTTACCATATTATTTGCTGTGACTATTGCGTTTGACTTGACAAATTTTGCAATTTTAAATGCAAATAAAAGATCTTTTAATTGCTTCTCATCGGGTTTTTTATCGGTGACATATTTAATCTCATCAACAAGCTTATTGTTAGATCCATCGACTTCTTGAATCAATAGACCTCCATCTACTGAACTTAACTCATATCTATCCTCTGGTTTTCTATTTATCTTTATAATTCTTAAATTTTTCTTTGATGTAAATATATCAAGGGCTTTTTTTGAAAACTCAGGAGCAATTATAACTTCTAAAAATGTTTTTGTCATAATCTTTGCAAGTTCTTCATCTATCAATCTATTTGAGGCAATTATACCTCCAAATATTGAGACGCTATCTGCCTCATAAGCCTGTTGATATATTTCAACAATAGATTTTTCATCTTCAAAGTTTTCAGTTGCACAGGCACATGGAGTATTATGCTTCACAGCACATATAGCCTTGTTTTCAAAGCTTGAGACAACTTTCCAGGCAACATCGATATCTTTAATATTGTTGTATGAAAGTTCTTTCCCCTGATAAAATTCAAAGTTATTAAACACTCCCATTTTATCGGTGCTATTATAAAACCAGGCAGATTGATGTGGATTTTCGCCATACCTTAAACCAGATATTTTATTTGATTTTTTATATGATAAATTAGCATAAGTAAGGGAGTCAAACTGTGCAAATTTTCTAGCTATGGCAGCATCATAAGCTGCTGTCATGGAAAACGCTTTTGCTGCAAGATATTTTCGATATTCAAAATCTATATTCCCTTTCTCAAGTTTATCAACAATTTCATCATAGTCTTCTGGATCAATTATAACTAAAACATCATAATAATTTTTCCCAGCAGCCCGGATAAGGGAAGGACCACCTATATCTATATATTCAAGCAGTTCTTTTTCATCTTTGCAGAGATTTTGCTTCTCAAAAAAAGGATAAAGATTTACAACGACAAGATCAATAGTTTCTATCCCTAAAGATTCTATAGTTTTAATATCCTTTTCATTTGATCTTCTTGCAAGAATTCCAGCAAAAATTTTTGGATTTAGTGTCTTCACTCTCCCATCAAGAATCTCTTCAAAACCAGTTACAGTTGAAACTTCTATAGCGTTTATCCCCTCATCTTTTAATATTTTATAAGTTCCACCGGTTGATATAATATTGAAACCAAGACGATCTAAATTTTTTGCGAAAGGGACAAGCTTATCCTTGTTATATACAGAAATTAGTGCGTTTTTCATTCCACCTTCTTAAGATTAACTTTCCACCGAAAACTTTTTTCATTTATCAAGCATGTAAAATATTGACTTTTTTCCCCTCAACTTTTAATCTATTTTCGCAAAGTAGTTTAACAGATTCAAATAAAATATTATGCTCAAATAGCGACAGTCTTTGAGCGAGGGACTGCTCATCATCATTATCCAGAACCGGGATAGCATATTGCAATATTATTGGACCACCATCAATATCATCAGTAACAAAGTGAACAGTACAACCTGTAATCTTACAACCATAATCAAGGACTGCTCTATGCACTTTATTGCCAAACATTCCCTTACCACCAAAGGCTGGCAAAAGCGCAGGATGAAGATTAATAATACGAAACTTAAATTTTTGTATTATTGGTGGATCTATTATGGATAAAAATCCAGCACATACTATATAATCAGCATATTTATTAAGCAATGATAACAGATTTTTCGAAAAATCTTTTCCCTTTCTATTGAGACAAAAAGATTGTATCCCTTCCTTTTCAGCTCTTTTTAAGGCGAAACACTCCCTATCTGATATTACAGCAGAAATATTTACATTTAACTCATGTGATTTCACTTTATCTATTAAGTATTGCAGATTAGTCCCATTGCCTGAGACAAGAACAACTATACGAGGCATATCCCTTCCTTTCCCTCTTTTATATAACCAATCTTATAAGACTTTACACCATTTTTTTCTAAAATATAAGTGGTTTTCTCTTGATCCTCTTCATTCACCACAATAACAAATCCTATACCCATATTGAAGGTATTGAACATCTCTTTGTCTTCTATTCCAAAACCTGAAATGAATTTGAATATCTCCGGTATTTTAAAACTTTTTGTATCAATATATGCTGTTAATCCAGGTTTTAGCATTCTAGGTATATTTTCAATAAATCCACCTCCGGTTATATGAGCCATGCCTTTTACCTTAACATTTTTTAAAAGGTTAAGAATGGGTTTTACATATATCTTTGTTGGTGTTAAAAGAATCTGTCCAATAGGTTTTTCATCAAACTCCGCATCAAGGTGTCTAATAAGTTTTCTTATAAGTGAAAAGCCATTTGAATGCAATCCAGAAGATTCAAGACCTATTAGTACATCATCTGGCTTTATCGATGAGCCATCTATTATATTAGATTTATCAACGACACCAACGGCAAAACCGGCTAGATCGTAAACATCCGGAAGATATACATCAGGCATCTCAGCTGTTTCTCCACCTACAAGGCTACACCCGGCTTCAAGGCAACCATCTGAAACCCCTTTAACAAGAGATGCAGCTATTTCTGCGTTTAGTTTTCCGCATGCTATATAATCCAGGAAAAAAAGAGGTGTTGCACCATGACACAAAATATCATTTACACACATAGCAACGCAATCTATACCAACAGTATCATATACCCCAAGCTTCATTGCTATATCTATTTTTGTGCCTACTCCATCAGCTCCTGTTACAAGAACAGGTTGTTGAAAACCGAGATCTTTAAAATTTCCTATATCAAAAAGAGCAGCAAAACTTCCAATGCCATTTAATACAGAAGGTGTATATGTCCTGCTTGCATAACTTTTGATAAGCTCTACAGTCTTATAACCTTCTTGCTTATCAACTCCGGCTTTTTTGTAATCCATGGTCTTTCCTTTTATTTAAAATAAAAAATTTAATTTCATATATTTTTTAACAAATATTTCTTTGAATATTTTAAGCTAAGTTCCTAAATTTTCTATATATCTAAAAAATTTAAAATAATAGAAACTAGTCCATACTTGAAAATTCTATTTACTTAATTAAATAAATATATTCATAATTGTATTAAATTTGCCAGGTGAATTTAAATCTAAAAATAAATTATCTTCAATATTTTTCATCAGCTGTATATCAGCTTAAGCACACCTAATAAAGGTAGTAAAGTTAAAATTTATGTTAAGGCAGTTTACGCGTCATGCATGTACCAGTTAGATAGTTTTTTCTAAATTTATACCTTATTTCAGGAGAGTCACATATTTAGAAAAGGGTAATATCATTTGTAGTTGTAGCCTGCGGATAAATCCCCTCAAAGCAACCAAGACAATAGATATCTTTATTTTCTAAAGATTTAATTAAACCATCTATACTCAAATAAGATAAAGAATCTGCTCCGATCTCTTTTTTTATGGTTTCGATATCTTTTGTTGAACCTATCAATTCGGATCTTAGAGGGGTATCTATCCCAAAGTAACAGGGAAACTTTACAACAGGCGACGCTATAGCCATATGCACTTCCTTTGCACCAGCATTACGCATCATTTCGACAAGTTTTTTACTTGTAGTTCCTCTGACTATTGAATCATCAATTAAAAGTACCCTCTTACCCTCAACATTTACCTTCAGTGGATTCATCTTCACAGAAACCTTTTCTTCCCTTATATGTGCAGAAGGATTTATAAAGGTTCTTCCGACATATTTACTCTTTATAAAACCTACATCATTCGGTATACCACTGGCTATAGAATAACCTATCGCTGCGGCTATGCCTGAATCTGGTATACCTATAACTATATCTGCCTGAATCTTGTGCTCATTGTAAAGTTGTTTTCCAGCTTCAACTCTAGATAAATAAACAGATATACCGTCTATATAACTATCTGGTCTTGCAAAATAAATATACTCAAAGGCGCATATCATCTGTTTAGTTTTTTCATATACAGTTATACTGTTAACTCCATTTTCATCAATAATGACAATTTCTGCAGGTGCAATATTTCTTATAAACTGTGCGCCTATTGCATCCAGAGCACATGTTTCCGAACAAACAATATAGCTATTTCTGAGTTTTCCCAGCACAAGGGGTCTTATACCATTTGGGTCTCTAGCTGCAATAAGTTTATCTTTTGTTAAAAGCACTATTGCAAATGAACCCTTTACAGCTGAAATACCATCAAGAATTGCCTTTTCAAGTCCTTTACTAAGATTTCTTGAAATAAGATTTAAAAGGACCTCGCTATCTGAATCTGTCTGAAATATTACCCCAGCATCTTCCATCAATTCCTTCAAAATATTTGCATTCACAAGATTTCCATTGTGAGCGATAGCAATTTTACCGACTTTAGAATCTACAACAAGTGGCTGAGCATTTTCTATCGTGGGTTTTCCAGTCGTTGAATATCTCACATGACCGATAGATGCAAATCCTGAAAATTTCTTAAGGATTGCTTCATTAAAAACATCCGATACTAACCCCATACCTTTATAACTTACAAGATCTTGCCCGTTGGAAACTGTTATACCACAACTTTCCTCACCTCTATGCTGTAAAGCCATCAAACCATAATAGGTCATTGTCCCAACTTTTTTAACGGCTTGCTTTTCTTCAGCCTCGCATTCTCCCTTATTATGAAGTGAATAGATGCCAAATACTCCACATTCTTCTTTAAATTTATCTGAAAATCTCTCAGAGTAAAACTCTTTATAAGTATTCAAATCTGTTGATTCGTCGTTAATCATCATAAAAAATCCCTTAAATTTTGAAAAAAATCAATAAAAGTAAAACTAAAATATTTTCAATCTTTTTGCTATTTCTTTATACGATTCAATAACATTACCAAGGTCTCTTCTGAACCTATCTTTATCAAGTTTTTCCTTTGTAGTTTTATCCCATAATCTACATGTATCAGGTGAAATTTCATCAGCTAAAATTATTTTATCTTTATAAAATCCAAATTCAAGCTTAAAATCAACCAGAATTATATCGACACTTGAAAAGAGTTCTTTTAATATATTGTTTACACTTGCTGCAAGGTTGTATATAACATCTAGTTGTTCCCTTGATGCAATATTCAAGGCTATGACATGGTAATCATTTATCATGGGATCATGCAAAGAATCATCCTTATAGCTGAGTTCAAAAACAGTTGTTGAAAG